>Ga0207931_1000021_pt1 | contig 50038 bp, 48 predicted proteins | sample NGESurdeep092012_2_FD_184478 | JGI IMG/M metagenome (GOLD analysis project Ga0207931, IMG submission 184478) | Arctic peat soil microbial communities from Barrow, Alaska - NGEE Surface sample 415-1 deep-092012 (SPAdes) | ecosystem: Environmental > Terrestrial > Soil > Wetlands > Peat ...
GTGCTACAATAATAAGATCATCTACGATGATCGAAGATGTCGTTGATCATTCGTGCTACAATAATAAGATCATCTACAATGATCGAAGATGTCGTTGGTCATTCGTGCTACAATAATAAGATCATCTAGGATGATCAGGTGTTATTCCCAATCATACGTCATTAATATTGTTTCATATTCGTTGCCAGAAAACCTAAACTGATTTTATCTTATTTCAAATGCTGACCTTCGTAGAAGGTCAAATTATTGTAGGATAGATGATTATACATAATATATGATGATCGTAGATCATCGAATAATAAATTTCAACCCAATTTTTAAATCCCATTATAAAAACCGTTATTTTTGTTTCGTCATTTCCCGAAATGAAATGGAAGCCAGGAAGACAAAAAGTAAATACTACACAAATGATCAGGAGAAGCTGGCCAGGTACGCAAAGGCCCTGTCTCATCCTGCAAGGGTATATGTTATGGATTTCCTTGCCAATAACCTTAATAAATCCTGCTACAGCGGAGATATGGCTGATGAACTCCCGATAGCGCGTTCAACGCTCTCGGAACATCTTAAGGAACTCAAAAAGGCCGGGCTGATCCAGGGCGAGATAAACCCTCCCTATATAAAATATTGTATAAACCGTGAGAAGTGGGATGAGGCCAAACAACTCCTCATTACATTTTTCGAAAGATAAAACTCTAATTCTGGATTTACAGGCTATGCATGAGGCTGACCATCATCAACATGAGGTAAGCGGTAAAACCCTGGCGCTGGCAATTCTGCTTAATACCGGTATAACGCTGGCCGAGGCCATTGGCGGAATCATATCGGGAAGCATGGCATTGTTAAGCGATGCCGCACACAATTTAAGTGATGTACTGTCTCTGATTATCAGCTATTTTGCGAACAGACTGTCAAAAAGGGAAGCAACTGAAAAGCAGACATTTGGTTTCAGACGCTCTGAAATACTTGCTGCATTTATAAACTCTGCCACGCTGATCGTCATTGCAGTCATAATAATGGTTGAAGCAGTCAAAAGGTTACTGCATCCGGTGACCGTTTCTACGAGCTGGGTAATATGGTTAGCGCTGGCAAGCATTTTTGTCAATGGTCTGAGCGCGCTCTTTCTCCGTGCAGATTCTCACCACAGCATGAATATGAAGTCGGCATATCTGCACCTTTTCACTGATATGCTTACATCTGTGGCAGTTTTACTGGGAGGCCTTGCTGTTAAATATCTGAACTGGTACCGGGCTGATAGTATCTTTTCGCTTGCAATAGCACTTTATCTTCTTTACATGAGCTGGGGACTGTTCAGATCATCTCTCAGGATAATGATGCAGTTTACTCCGGAAGAAATTGATGTAGCACGGGTTGCTCATGGTATTGAGGAGATCAGGGGAATAAAGAATACTCATCATGTCCACGTATGGCAGATCAACGAACATGATCTTATGTTTGAAGCTCACATTGATCTGGAAGAGAATATAAAAGTGAGCGACTTTGAGCCCATTCTGAAAGAAATAAAGCAGTTACTTAAACAGAACGGAATAAATCATTCGACCATTCAGCCTGAGTTTTCGGTTGATGATAAGAAACAGATAATTTATTAATGCCTGCCCATCCGCGGAAAAAATCTCGGGACGACTTGCCTGTACACTTCATATTCAGGATACTTGCTGCTGCTGATACTTTCCGTCAGCTGAGAGCTCCCAATGAACAGAAGGACCAGCAATAACGGTCCGATTATTGTAAAATTGATCCATTTTCCTGAGGCTGCGACACCAAAAAAATAAAAACTGATCCATATGGCCTGTTCTGCAGCAAAATTGGGATGCCGTGCATATTTCCACAGCCCTTCTGCAAGGAAGCCCTTTTTCAGGGACTCAGTATAAATCGTATCTCCCTTCTGAGCATTCTTCTTTTCCTGCTGAAACCTGAATTGTTGATTGTCGGCTAAGGCTTCACCTAAAATGAAAAGGGCCATCATGATGCCGGCAGCAACATCAATTATGGTGATCCCGCGATCCTGATATTTTGCAGCAATAAGAAGCGGCGATGAAAACAGAAGAATCAGCAGATTCTGATAAAAACAAATGAATAAAAGATTGAAGAGCCCGAATCTGAGCCTTCCCCTTAACAGAGGGTTTTCACGCATGATTTTCCACCGGTAATCTTCCTCGCCTTTCCAGGGAATGATATTATAACCTCCCTTCCTGTTGAAATTGAAGCTTAGTCGCAAGCCCCAGGCGGTAACCAGTATTGCCATTATCAACAGCCTCGCAGAGGGGAAGGAGACGAAAGTAGTCCAGCTGTAAATACCGGGAATTATGCTCCACAGCTTGTCTACCTGACTGTAATTGCGGGCTAATTCCCCAACCATAAAACATAAAAAAACTATTGCGGCGAAAACAATTACCCATGATTGAAGGAGACCTGAAAGTTGCAAATTCCCATCTGAGAATTTTTGTACTGATGTTAGTGATGACATTATATTATTCATATTCCGATGGCGTTAATCTGGTTTTGGAGCGGGGATAAATATAATAAGATATTTACAGCTCTCATCTTCTATGCCCTGAACTGGCAGACCCGAGCCAAAATCTTATCAGTGACAATAAATAAATTGTTATTTTTGTTCCAGGGTGATGGAGTTCACCATTAGCTGCGCTAAAAGCTGATGAATCCCAGTAATGTTTGAAGAAAGTGCAAAAAAATAATTAACTGTTAACAAGATGAAAGTAGTAAATGTATCTGCGATGGAAATCCTCGATTCAAGAGGCAATCCCACAGTTGAGGCAAATCTTACACTCGAAGACGGAACAACAGCAAAAGCAATGGTGCCAAGCGGTGCATCTACGGGTGAGCGCGAAGCCTGTGAATTGCGCGACGGTGATAAGAAACGCTATCAGGGGAAAGGCGTTCTGAAGGCAGTTGCAAATGTCAATAAGACCATAGCCAATGAGATTGAAGGAAAATACTTCGGAAGTCAGCGTGAACTGGACTACGTTCTGATCGAGCTCGACGGGACAAATAATAAATCGAAGCTGGGGGCAAATGCTATCCTTTCAGTATCAATGGCATATGCGCGCGCTGAAGCTGCAAGTGCAGATATACCGTTATACCAGTATCTGGGTGGCGCAAATGCAAATCTCCTTCCGGTTCCATGTATGAATATTATTAACGGCGGTAAGCATGCTGATAACAACGTTGATTTTCAGGAATTCATGATTGCACCACATGGTGCACCATCTTTCAAAGAATCAATACGCATGGGTATCGAAGTATTCCATACTCTCAAAGCTGTTCTGAAAGGCAAAGGATACAGCACAGGAGTAGGAGACGAGGGCGGATTTGCCCCCAACCTGAAATCAAATGACGAAGCTGTTGAAGTGATACTTGAAGCAATACAGAAAGCAGGTTACACGCCCGGTGAAGAAATCAGCATCTGCCTTGATCCCGCTGCCAGCGAAATGTGGGAGAATGGAAAATACAAGATGTTCAAGAGCACCGGCAAGCTTGTCTCTAGTGATGACATGGTCAAACTATGGGAAAAATGGGTGAAACTGTACCCGATTGTGCTGCTCGAAGACGGACTGGCAGAAAACGACTGGGCAGGGTGGAAAAACCTGACTAAAGTACTGGGAAACAAGATTGAGATTGTAGGCGATGATCTCTTCTGCACTAACAAAGCCATCCTCGCTGAGGGTATCTCCAAGGGTGTGGCAAACTCGGTGCTGATCAAACTGAACCAGATAGGAACTGTTACTGAGACACTTGAAACGATTGAACTGGCTTACAGGAATAGTTACAACGCTTTTGTTTCTCACCGTAGCGGCGAAACGGCAGACAGCTTCATAGCCGACCTAACGGTTGCCGTCAACGCCGGGCACCTGAAGACAGGAAGCGGCTGCCGCAGCGAGAGGATTGAGAAATTCAACCAGCTGATGCGTATCGAGAATCAACTCGGGAAGTATTCAAGATTCGCCGGGAAGCAGGCTTTTAAGAATTTTTAGCTGACCAGTTTGCAGAAAAATCCCGGACTAAATTAGCCCGGGCTTTTTTTATTGGATTATTTCGTATTTTTACGAAATGATTACCTTTGCCAGATGAAGATACTTATACTATGTACCGGGAATAGCTGCCGGAGTCAGATGGCTCAGGGCTTTCTGCAAGCATTTGATAAAAACATCGAGGTACAGTCAGCAGGTACCGAGCCTGCTTTGCACATTAATCCAAAGGCTGTTGAAGTGATGAAGGAAGCCGGGATTGATATCAGTCATCATACTCCAAAACTGGTAGATCGGTATCTCGATGATGAGTGGGACTATGTTATCACAGTATGTGACGATGCGAATGAAACCTGTCCTGCATTCTTCGGTAAGGTCAGGCACCGGTTGCACTTAGGCTTCGATGATCCTTCACATGCCACCGGCACGCCGGAGTTTATTCAGAGTGAATATATCAGGGTACGTGATGAGATAAGAGAGGCATTCCTTAAGTTTTACAATGAAAACCTGAAAGAAAAAAAATGAAACCATCAGAACTGAAACTTGTTGTGCAGGAGAAGTATGGCAAAATTGCCACTGCAGCAGAGGACGATAAAAATAACACCTATGGTTGCTCTCCAGGCTGCTGCTCCTCGGTTGATTATACAGTGTTCAGTGAAGACTACAAAAATCTTGAAGGGTATAATCCCGAAGCCGATCTTAACCTGGGCTGCGGGATACCAGTAGAGTTTGCAGGCATCAGTCCGGGTAACCATGTACTGGACCTTGGAAGCGGCGCAGGTAACGACTGCTTTGTCGCAAGAGCCCTGGTGGGTGAGACAGGGCACGTGACCGGCCTGGATTTTACAGAGCCCATGCTGCACAAGGCTGAGGAGAACCGTAAAAAACTCGGATATTCAAACATAGACTTTGTAAAAGGAGATATTGAAGAAATGCCGCTTCCTGACGACAATTATGATATTGTGCTTTCAAACTGCGTCCTGAACCTCGTGCCTGACAAGCAAAAAGCTTTTTACGAAATAATGCGTGTTCTCAAACCGGGCGGGCATTTTTGCGTCTCAGATGTTGTTATCAAAGGAAAACTTCCCGAAAAAATACGGTCAGATGCAGAATTTTATGCCGGGTGCGTCGCCGGTGCTTCTGAAATTGAAGAGTACTCAGGCATGATTCGAAAAGCCGGCTTTCAAAACATTGTGATCCACAAGGGAAAGAAGATACAATTGCCTGATAATATGTTGTCAGAAATTCATGATACCAAATCATTGGGCATTTTTAGTATCACCATTTCCGCGTCCAAACCATTCCGTAATTCTTAATTTCAACCTTTATGCCTTCAAAAAAACGCCTAAAGATCCTTGACAGGTACCTGACACTTTGGATTTTCCTGACGATGCTGGCTGGCGTGATCATCGGGTGGAAAAGCCCTCAGATTGCCGGGTTCTGGAACAGCATGTCAAGCGGGACAACCAACATTCCGATTGCCATTGGATTGATAGTTATGATGTATCCTCCTCTTGCCAAGGTCAGGTACGAAGAGTTGCCTGATGTGTTCAAAAACACTAAGATCCTTGGCCTCTCCCTGTTGCAAAACTGGGTCATAGGTCCGGTCTTAATGTTCCTTCTGGCAATACTGCTCCTGAGGTTCAATATCGACTATATGTACGGACTGATCCTGATCGGGCTGGCACGATGCATAGCTATGGTCATCGTCTGGAATGACCTGGCAAAGGGTGATACTCAATATGCGGCGGGACTGGTGGCATTCAATTCGATCTTCCAGGTGCTCTTTTTCTCTGTTTATGCCTACGTCTTCATAGCTGTTCTGCCGGGATGGTTCGGACTTCCGGTCAACGATGCCGTGGAGCATATCACAATAGGTCAGATAGCAAAAAGTGTCTTTATCTATCTTGGAATACCGTTTATAGCAGGCTTCCTGACAAGGTTTATCCTCATTAGGGTCAGGAACAAGGAGTGGTATCATTCAAAATTCATTCCTAAGATCAGTCCTCTCACCCTTATTGCACTTCTTTTCACAATATTCGTAATGTTTTCACTTAAAGGTGAATACATTATCAGAATACCGCTTGATGTAGTAAGAATAGCTATTCCTCTTGTCATCTATTTTGTAATAATGTTTTTTGTATCATTTTTTATGGGCAGGAAAGTGGGAGCAACCTATGAGCAGACTGCCACCCTCTCATTCACTGCCGCAAGCAATAACTTTGAGCTTGCCATTGCAGTTGCAATTTCGGTGTTCGGTATAAATTCAGGTGAAGCATTTGCAGCGGTGATAGGCCCCCTGGTAGAGGTGCCATTGATGATAGCGCTGGTAAATGTGGCACTGTGGCTTAAAAGGAGGTATTTTGTACAATCGATTGTTGAAATAAAAAGTGTTTCTGAAACTATGAAACGCTGGAACCCGAAACCTTAAACAAGGAACGAGGAACCAGGAACTTTCACCTTTCGCCTTTAGCCTTTAACCTTTAGCCTTAAGTAATTGGCAGTGTATGACTTATCATACTTTGCCAGCTGTTCCGGTGTACCTTCAAATACTACATACCCGCCCTTGTCGCCACCTTCAGGACCGAGGTCAATGACCCAGTCGGCACATTTAATCACTTCAACGTTGTGCTCTATGAGTATCACGGAATGACCATGTTCGACAAGTGCATTAAGCGATTTCATGAGCTTGTTAATATCATGAAAATGAAGCCCGGTCGTTGGCTCGTCGAAAATGAACAGCATTTTTTCACTACTCTTCTCCTGGCTCAGGAAATAAGCCAGCTTGACCCTCTGGCTCTCACCGCCGGAGAGGGTTGATGACGACTGGCCCAGCCGCACATAACCAAGTCCCACATCTGCCAGGGGCCGGAGTTTTTCAGCGATCTTTTTACAGGTCTTGTCCTGGCATCTGCCAAAAAACTCTATTGCCTCGTCAATGGTCATCTCAAGAACGTCATAGATGTTCTTTCCGTCGAATTTAACATCTAGTATATCGCGCTTAAAGCGCATTCCCTTGCATGCATCGCATGTAAGTTCAACATCAGCCATGAACTGCATCTCCACCCTGATAACGCCCTCTCCCTGGCATTCTTCGCAGCGGCCACCCTCAACGTTGAATGAGAAGTGTGCGGGCTTGAAACCCGACTGAACTGAGGCTTGCTGCTCGGAAAAAAGCTTTCGAATATCATCAAAAGCCTTAAGGTAAGTGACAGGATTTGAGCGGCTTGACTTACCAATAGGATTCTGGTCGATCAACTCTATGGCCGTGATGCTTCCCGTATCCCCGCTTAGCTCCGTAAAGCGTCCTGTTTTCATGTTTTTGCCAGAAAGCTTATTGGAGACTGCATTGAACAGAATATCATGCACAAGTGTGCTTTTTCCCGAACCGCTGACACCGGTCACAGCAGTGATAACATGAAGAGGGAATTTGACGGTGATCTCCTTCAGGTTATTCTCTCTCGCACCAGTAATACTTATATAACTGTTCCACTTGCGTCGTCGTTCCGGTTCCTCAATACGCAGTGCACCGGTCATATATGCTGCCGTCAGCGATTTGTTTTTTTCTGAGAAGTCGACGCCACCCTGGTAGATCACCTCACCGCCATGTGTACCTGCACCAGGCCCCATATCGATGATTTCGTCCGCCGCCCTGATGATCTCCTCTTCGTGCTCAACGACTATCACAGTATTGCCAAGGTCACGCAGCTCCCTGAGCACATTAACCAGCAGGTTAGTGTCGCGCGGGTGCAGTCCGATACTTGGTTCATCGAGTATGTAGAGCGATCCTACGAGGCTGCTGCCGAGAGAAGTTGCCAGGTTGATGCGTTGAGACTCCCCTCCGGAGAGGGTATTTGAGAGCCTGTCGAGAGTAAGATAGGAGAGGCCTACATTCACCAGGAAGCCTAGCCTCTGCTGTATCTCCTTCAGCAGTCGGCCTGCTATTTCCCTCTCTTCACCGTTGAGCATCAGGTGTTCGAAGAACTGATGTGCCTCGCTGACAGGCATGGAAGCTATATCACTTATTGAATGGCCTCCCACCTTGACCCATCCTGCTTCCTTGCGCAGTCTGCGTCCCCCACACTCAGGGCAGGTACGCTTGCCCCTGTATCGGCTGAGCAAGACCCTGTACTGGATCTTGTATTTCTTTTCTTCAAGGTGATGAAAAAACTGGTTCAGACCAAAAAAATACCTTGTACCGCTCCAGACGAGCGCTTTCTGTTCATCTGTCAGCTTGTACCAGGGTTTGTGGATGGGAAAATCAAACTTTTCGGCGCTGAAAATAAGTTTTTCCTTCCACTGTTTCATCGTCTCGCCTCTCCAGCAGGCGATGGCATCGTCATATACCGATAGGTTCTCGTCGGGTATCACAAGGTTCTCATCAATGCCGATTATTTTTCCGTAGCCTTCACAGACTGGGCAGGCACCGAGAGGGGAGTTGAAACTGAAGAGATGCTCTGTGAGCTCTTCAAAAGTGATACCGTCCTCCTCAAACTTATCGGAGAACTTAACCGTCTGTGTCGTTTCCTCGTCCGTGACAGTAAGCGTAATATGTCCTCGGCCTGTTAGAAAAGCTGTCTGGACAGAGTCAGCTGCACGGCTTAAATCCTCAGGTGTATTTGCGGCCGCCAGTCTGTCAATAATAAGATCGACAGAAGGCGACTTCCTTATCAGGTCGGCTGCTCCTTCTTCATCAAGACGCACAATACCCTTTTCAGAGCTGATACGGTTATAACCCTGCTTGATCAGAAAGTTAATGTATTCAGATGGTTCAACATTCTCGGGCACTGTCAGCGGTGCCGTGATTACTACCCGTGTACCTTCCGTCAGCGTCGCCAGGTAGTTTACGACGTCATCAACGGTATGCTTTCTTACCTCACGTCCGGAGACAGGTGAGATAGTTCTGCCCACCCTGGCCCAGAGGAGCCTCATATAGTCCTGTATTTCTGTCGAAGTACCGATTGTTGATCTCGGGTTTCTGGTGTTAACCTTCTGTTCAATGGCAATGGCAGGAGGGATGCCGTTGATGAAATCGACGTCAGGCTTGTTCATCCGTCCAAGGAACTGTCGTGCGTATGATGACAGACTCTCTACATAGCGTCTCTGACCCTCCGCATAAATAGTGTCAAATGCCAGTGATGACTTGCCTGATCCGGATACACCGGTAATAACTATAAGACTGTCTCTGGGGATTGTCAGGGTAATCTCCTTCAGGTTGTGGACCCTTGCTCCCTTAATCTCAATATTACCCTTCATTCAACCGCCGGATATTGAAAAGTTCAAAAGTAATAATTTTGAATTTAAGAAATTTTGTTTTCTTTGCTTATGAATAAATGAAACAAAGAAGAACTGCTTTCGTATAACTCTACGCTTAACCAAACTAAAAAGAGGAGGATCGCCTATAGAATAACTGTACTCTAAACCAATCAGAGATTGTTATGAAAAGTACAAAGACCGATTATGAGCTGATTACCGGCTTCATAAACGGTGACGAAAGAAGCATCGAGCTTCTTATCCTCCGCCATAAAAGCAAAGTTTATTCTTACATCAGCCTTTACATTCGCAGCCGCGATCTGGCAGATGACATCTTTCAGGATACATTCATGAAGGTTGTTCAGTCAATACGTGCCGGTCGTTACCAGGACGACGGTAAATTTATTTCATGGGTAATGCGAATAGCCCATAACCTTATTATCGACCACTTCAGGCATGAGAAGCAGATGGGAATAGTTCTCACCGATGACTATGAGGCCGATCTTTTTAATTCGCGCAGACTTTCGGAAGACAATGTCGAAGATGTTATGGTGCGCCGCCAGGTTTTGCGCGACGTGAGGCATCTTATAGGTGAGCTGCCGGAAGACCAGCGTGAGGTGGTTATCATGCGTCATTATGCCGGGATGAGCTTCAAAGAGATAGCTGAAATGACCGGCGTCAGCATTAATACAGCTCTCGGGCGGATGCGTTATGCCCTTATCAATATGCGGAGGATGATGACGGAAAAAAATATCACCCTTTCAGTTGACTGATACAATTTAGGGGGTAGAAATGGCGTTATTCTCTCATGAGAACACCAACGCCTATGGATACTAATTCTACCCTGCTACTTTCTTATTTCGAAATCACCGATACACCGTCAGACCTTATTGCCGATGCATTTGGAATTGATGTTGCCCTGAGCACCCTCCTTCCGGAGATGCAGGGAGAACCTTCTGATGAAGTCATTGCCAGACTGTTTGAAAAGATCAGGCGCGGCACGAAAGCGCACTGATAAGCTTCAATCGTTTACTAATGATCTGATAATTTTTGGGAACCGACAAGTAAACCCCCTCCCCCTCAGGGTACTCCCCCTCGGGAGGGGGAGAGCCATTTTGTATACCAGTCAGCTCCCCTAATTTTCAAGGAGGGGTGTCCCGACCAAAGTATCGGGACGGGGTGGTTATTAATTCTTATACCAACTTGCATTTACCCTGCAGAGATCACTGGTATTCTTTGTCAATTTTTCTACCTTCGCATTATCCAAAACATGCTCTATGAAAAGACTTATGCTTTATTTACTGGTTATGACGACCATGTTATCGTCATGCACTTCAAAACAGGAAAAAATGGAAAACCGTATGAAGGAGTTTATCTCCGGATACGAGGCTAAAATGATCCCCCTTTATAAGGAATACCAACTGGCATCATGGGAGGCCAATGTCAACGGCACTGATGAAGCCTGGGCGCGGAATGAAAAAGCCTCGATTGATTTTATCAGCTTCTATACCGACAAGAATGCCTTTGCAGAGCTTAAGGAGCTTAAAGAATCGGGAATTGTGAAAGAGCCTCTGCTCGCCCGCCAGCTCGAACTGATCTACAATATGTACCTGCAGGGCCAGATAGACACAAGCCTCATCTCAGAACAGGTAAAGATGGAGACTGAGATAAACAAGAAATACTCAAACTTCAGGGCTTCGGTAAACGGGAAACAGTTCAGCGACAACGAAATTGAAAGCATTCTACACAACTCTGCCAGAAGCGATGAACTGCAGGCGGCATGGGAAGGTCATAAAATGATAGGACCGGTAGTAGCCGATGATATTATTAAACTTGTGAAACATCGTAATAAAATAGCCCGGCAGCTTGGCTTCAGCAACTACCACCAGATGAGTCTCCAGCTCTCAGGACAGAACCCGGATGAGGTGACCAGGATATTCGATGAACTTGACAGCCTTACACGTGATAATTTTGCCCTTCTCAAAGGGGACATTGATACTTATTTTGCAAAGCATTACAAAATAGATGTCAAACAATTGCAGCCGTGGCATTACCAGAACAGGTACTTCCAGGAAGCTCCTGAGATCTACCAGGTCGATTTCGATAAATATTATGAAAACCAGGATCCGGTTCAGCTTGCCTCGAAATATTATGCCAGCCTTGGTCTCCCGGTCGATGCCATCCTGGCAAAAAGTGATCTATATGAGAAACCGGGCAAAAACCAGCATGCTTTCTCAACTGACATAGACAGGGCAGGCGATGTTCGTACACTTGATAATATCAAACCGGATGCAAACTGGATGAATACAATCCTTCATGAACTTGGACATGGGGTATACTCGTATTACAATGATATGTCACTCCCCTTTACGCTCAGGGATGCAGCTCATACCTTTACCACTGAGGCTATTGCCAATTACTTCGGGAGACTGGCGACCAATCCTGAATGGATGAATTACATGGGCATAATTGATGAGAAGGAGATGAAGAAGATAGAGGGTGACAGCTTCAAGGCTCTCCGGCTCCAGCAGCTAGTCTTCAGCCGCTGGGCGCAGGTGATGTACCGTTTTGAAAAATCGATGTATGAAAATCCGGACCAGGATCTCAACCAGCTGTGGTGGGATATGGTTGAGAAATATCAGATGATCAGGAAACCCGAAGGGCGTGATATGCCTGACTGGGCAACCAAGATACATATTGCCCTTTATCCTTGCTATTACCATAATTACCTGCTTGGCGAGCTTCTGGCATCCCAGTTTACACATTATGTGACAACGACAGTTGTGAAAGGAAATACAGAAGCTGATATGAAAGCCATGGGCGAATATTTCAGGACTAACGTATTTATGCCTGGCGCCAGATATCAGTGGAATGAAATGATAGAGAAAGCCACGGGTGAAAAACTGACGGCAAAATATTATGCAGAGCAGTTTGTTCAATAAACCTGAGCCTGATAAAAAAAATTCACATGAAAAAGTATTTAGTACTGATGATTGCTGTTCTGACAGCCTGCTCGGCACCTGAGAAAAAGGGTACCGGGACTGGCGCTGGTTTCCTTGATGAAACCATAATAAAAAGTTCAATCGGTAAAGTACAGGCAGCACAGCCTGCAGCAGACCCGGTACTTCTTGAAAAGGGAGTTAAGCATGCCGCTTCATTATGGAGGGCGGAAGATGGTACCTCTGAAGAATTTTCGGAGTTTGTTGCCGCAAATTATATTTCTGATCCTGAAAAAAGAAGAGCTGTGTTCCTGAAGATCAGTGGTTATTTCGAGGCAATGAGCGGCCACATGAATGAGATCACTCTTGGTCTCAGGAAGGTGCTGGATGAATCAGTCGGTGAAATTGATGAGATTGACCGCATGTTCGGCAACTATTCTGTAGGATCACATTTGCAATCAGACTTCTATGACAACAAAATCGCCTTTGTGATCGCTCTTAACTTCCCATATTATTCTCTTGCCGAAAAGGAGGAACTGGGCACAAAATGGAGTCGTGAAGAGTGGGCCATGGCACGTCTTGGCGACCAGTTCATCTCACGGGTACCGGCTGAGCTGAACCAGGCAGCCAGTGTCGCAACCGGGAACGCCGAAATGTACATCGCCGAATATAACATACATATGGGACATCTTCGCACAGACGACGGACGAAAGCTCTTCCCTGATGACATGGTTCTTCTTTCACACTGGAACCTTCGTGACGAGTTAAAGGCCAATTATGCTGACAAGGAAGCTGGCCCTGAGAAGCAGGAGATGATCTATAAGGTCATGGAACGCATCATAAGACAGGAGATACCCGGGGAGGTAGTCAACAGTCCTGATTATGAATGGTCACCCTACTCGAATAAAGTATCAAAGGGAGGTGCAGTAGTAGAGATTGCTGCAGAACCTGATACCCGTTATTCGCATGTGATAAACATTTTCAATGCATGGAAGGCAATAGACCCTTTTAGTCCGGGAATGAACACTGCCATACTCCGGAATTTCTCTGGAGGGATGGAGATATCAGAGGAAGAAGCTGAAGCCCTTTTTGATTCTTATCTCAGCGCCCCGCAACTTAAGGTGCTGGCAGGAATGATAAAGGAGAGGCTCGGACGTGACCTGAGACCCTATGACATATGGTATGATGGCTTCAAGTCGAGAAGCTCAATACCCGAGGCCCTTCTGACAGCAAAGACCTCTGCCCTGTATCCTGACCCCGCTGCTTTCAAAGCCGCCATGCCTTCTATGCTGATGAAGCTGGGATGGTCACCTGAGAGGGCCAGATATATTGCAGATAAGATCGTGGTTGACCCCGCCCGCGGCTCAGGCCATGCATGGGGTGCGCAGATGAAAGGCTCTGTATCTCATCTCAGGACCCGTATATTGGAAAAGGGAATGGATTACAAGGGTTACAACATCGCGGTTCATGAGTTCGGACACAATGTTGAGCAAACTATATCATTGTATGATGTTGATTATTACATGCTTTCCGGCGTACCTAACACTGCCTTCACTGAAGCTAACGCTTTCCTTTTTCAGGCCCGTGATCTGATGCTACTTGGCATGAAGGAGGAAAACCAGGGGAATGAGAAACTTCAGACACTTGATCAGGCCTGGTCACTTATGGAGATAATGGGTGTGAGTATGGTTGAGATGAAGGTATGGAAGTGGCTCTATGAGAACCCGGAAGCGACGCCGGCACAGCTCAAGGACCAGACCATCAGTTTTGCAATTGAGGTATGGAATAAATACTTTGCACCGGTGCTGGGAGTAAGTGACTCACCGCTGCTTGCTGTTTACTCCCATATGATAGAGGTGCCTATGTACCTGCCTAATTACGCCTACGGTCAGATCATACAGTTCCAGATTGAAGGATTTATTAAAGGGAAAGCTTTCTCTGACGAGATAGACCGCATGTACAGCCTGGGCCGTCTCACACCGCAGCACTGGATGAGTAAGGCAGTGGGAGAGAAAATTTCGGCACAGCCGATCATCAATGCTCTTAACGAGGCATTGAAATAATATAATACCCGGTGGTTGTGATGAAGTTGCGGAGAAAGGGTATGCTACCTAATAACTGAGGCAACCGCAGCGGACGAAGACCAAATTTGACCTCAAAATTCGGGTTGACGAACCAGAGGGATTTTTTCAAAGTAAGAAATCCCTCTTTTTTTATCATTTTCTCAAACCGTCCAAGATTGATACCTGTCTCCTTTATCTCCAGCAGTCCCTCAATTTTTGCAGGACTCTCGCCTCCGGCCTTTAGTATCATACGATATAACCAGCGAGGGAAAAGATGGATCCATGGCAGTTTTGAAAGCACCCTGCTGTCGCACATCTGCTGATGACCTCCGAAAGGATTGTTCCAGGGGGGGAAGGCTATAAACAGAATACCCCCGGGATTAAGGAACCTTTTAACATAGGAAAGGAATTTAGCCTGGTCATGAATATGTTCAAGCACATCGCGCATCATAACGACGTCAAAAGATCCAACCGATGCTGATTCATAGATGTCTTCAGCAATGAACTCGACTTTTTCGCCCCCTGTGACTGATGAATAGAACCTACTGGCATTGTTTATTTTGTTTACCGAGAGATCAATACCGGTGATGCGTCTGCACCCGGCCTTAAGAAAAGGCAGGAGGTTGCCTCCCTCACCGCAACCTATCTCCAGAACTGAAAGAGAACTATTGACGGGTATAATGCTGTCAATGAATGGAATAACATGTTTTGCAGTTGTTTGTGCCTGCTCCCTGAAATAGCGCTCCCGGTCTGTGTGACGCTCATGCATGATCCAAATGTAAATTTTTTTTCGGTTTTTCTTGACTTGTGTGATTTATTTTGATATCTTTATGATATCATAATAATATCATAAATCATGAAAGAAGAAAAAATTTTCAAAGCTGCATCGGGGTATCTGTTCCTGGTGATAAGTCTGCTTGTAATTGCAGCCATTGTCTTCTCATTCATCCATGAAGTTATCTGGCTGGGGGTTCTGCTTATTGTACTGTTATTCCTGATTCTACCTGGGTTAATGGTTGTTAATCCCAATGAATCAATGGTGATGGTGCTTTTTGGAGCATATAAAGGTACAGTGAAAACAAACGGTTTCTGGTGGGCTATCCCATTCTATTCACGGAAGAAGATATCTCTCCGTGCACGAAACTTCGACAGCGAGCCAATCAAGGTCAATGACAAGAACGGTAATCCGATAAAGATAGGTTTGGTTCTTGTCTGGAAGGTTGAAAACACCTACAAGGCCGCATTCGATGTCGACAATTACGAGCACTTTGTACTTGTCCAGAGTGATGCTGCGCTCCGCAAGCTGGCCGGGCTCTACCCTTATGACAATTGGGAGGGACATGAAGAGGAGATCACTCTCCGCGGCGGAGGCGAAGAAGTAAATGATGAGCTTGAAAAGGAGATCAGCGACAGGCTGAAGATAGCCGGTATCAATGTTATTGAGGCAAGGATCAACTACATTGCATACGCTGAGGAAATTGCCGGCGCAATGCTGCGCCGCCAGCAGGCCACTGCCGTTGTGGCGGCACGCTTCAAGATTGTTGAAGGTGCCGTTTCTATGGTTGAAATGGCCCTGGAACAACTTTCATCGAAAGGGATTATAGACCTTGATGAAGAGAAAAAGGCAGCTATGGTCAGCAATCTTATGGTGGTGCTGTGCGGTGATAAGGACGCGAATCCTATTATCAATGCCGGTACACTTCATCAATAGTCATGCAAAAGAAATCATTTGTCATAAGGATTGATCCGGACAAGCTGAATGCCATTGAGAAATGGGCCTCTGACGAGTTTCGCAGCACCAACGGTCAGATAGAGTGGATCCTTGACCAGGCACTGCGCAAGTCCGGCAGGAATCAGACAAAAAAAGAGAATAAAAAAGAAGAAGAAAATGAAAAGTGAAGTTCCGTTACTTAAGTATGTCTGCCCGAAGTGTGGCGGAAAGAAATATCTCGTGAAAGGAGTTGTGATTCAGCACAGCCAGTTTAGCCAGGTATTCAGTATCCCTGGCAGAAGGTATACTGCTGTAATCTGCGACAGATGCAAATACTCCGACTTCTATAATCTTCCCCCGAACAGAATAGGAGAGGCTTTCGATTTCTCTTCCGGAAGATTCTGATTTCAGATGTTGGCCAGGTAAACAGAGCAGCAAGCAGCGACGCCTGCTGTTTCTGTCCGCAGACGGCTGGCTCCAAGGTGTACAGGCAAAAAGCCGGCATCTGAGGCAAGTTTGACTTCTTCATCCGTAAAATCGCCTTCAGGGCCTATCAATATTAAAATATCCTCACCGCGGCCGGCAACTGTGGTTATTGCCTGACGCTCCAGTTGCTGATCGCAGCAGGCTATGAGCTTTCGTCCTCCATACCCCTTACCTGTAAACTCTGTGAACGCGATAGTTTCGTTCAACTTGGGCAGGTAACACTTTAACGACTGTTTCATTGCTGACAAAATCAATCCTTCAAGTCTCTCTCTTCTGATACGCTTTTTCTCTGTGCGGCTACAGATAAGCGGGGTGATCTCATCAATACCTATTTCCACAGCTTTTTCAATGAACCACTCAAGCCTGTCATCGTTTTTAAGCGGTGATATGGCTATATGCAGCCTGTATCCGGGTTTTCCGGCTTCTGCTCTTATTCCGGTAACTGAGGCCTTCATACTTACATGGTCGTCGCCGGTAATGATACCTTCATAAAGATTTCCTGCTCCGTCAGTGAAGTGAATCTTTTCTCCGCGGCGCAAGCGAAGCACCCTGAGACAGTGTCCTGACTCCTCCCTGCTGAAGGTGGCAGTTCCGTCTGAAACATTGTTTGTATAAAATAGCTGCATTGTTGTTCTTCTTAGCACAAATTTATTGATTTTAGCATTTGTTATTTTTATTATTTCACCAGATGAAGATAGGAGTGATATCAGACACGCATGGCTGGGTTGACCCTGCTGTTTATGAGCATTTTGCAGCTGTCGATGAGATCTGGCATGCCGGTGATGCAGGTGACATGGCTGTCATTACCGGCCTTGAAGCTTTCAAGCCGCTGAAGGCTGTCTGGGGAAACTGTGACGATTTTAAGGTCAGAAGTGCGACAAAGGAGTACCTATCTTTCGTTACCGGTAAAAAACGTGTTCTTATTATTCACATTGGCGGGTACCCCGGACACTACTCTCCCAGAGCACTGGATCTGATAAAGGAAAACAACCCTGATATCTTCGTCTGCGGTCATTCTCATATATTAAAAGTGATCTTCGACAAAAAATACAACATGCTTTGCATCAACCCGGGCTCAGCCGGCAGAACGGGCATGCATAAGGTGATGACCATTCTCCGCTTCAGCATCGATGACGAAAAAATATGCGATATGGAGGTAATTGAATTTGGGAAAAGGGGACGGAGCTATGATCACTGATCATAATTTCCATCATCGTAACCTTTCCCTCCGCTCTCCATCCTTCGAAGGAACCTGCTAAGTCGCTCGGGAAGGCCTACCATGTATTCATATTCACCGGTACGTGCGCTGGATTTAGGATCCTTCCTTTGCTTATCTTTAATTTCTCCAAGCAGTGTATTGTATGTATTGTTAGAGGAATAGCTCATCATAACCCCCCTGAAATAGGAGAACCAGTACCAGACATTGTCATTTGCTTTAAGATAAATATCAAGCAGGTCGCCCGATCTCTTTCTCTGCAACTCCACCCACCCGTCAACATAAGTATTCAATGGCATGTTTCCGATGAACCCTATTCCGATCTTTCCTTGGGAAATGAACGACTGTGAGTAAGGATTCCACTCCAGCTTCACATCATTCAGCAGGATCTGATAAGAGTATTCTTTAGGAAGCGAGCGCGTCATACCGAAGAGCTGAAGCTCTTCCGAGAGAACTTTTGCCGCTTCCACACCGATCAGATCATCCATTGCTTTTTTGTTGAACTCTGAAGAGAGGTTAACTGCTTTCAGGGTCGGAACCATCCGTATATCGTCAGCCATCATCTGCAGGGCCTCCGGGCTGAAATAAAATGAGAAGCCAAGGATAGACTGCACATCCACAAGCGAAGAATCGGTATTATGGACAACCCGTCCGGAGCTGTTAAGGGTCACAAGGTCATAATTAACACCGAAGTTTAACTTGCCTTCGCTGACAAGATTGCAGTAGTTTCTGTCGAAAGTTATCATATTGCCGTGCATACTGAGGTCAGCAAGCTTCTCCATGGAAGCTATCCTGTATCTTCCTGCCCCTTTGTCGTGGAAAAGGAAACCCTGCGCATTCAGAATGGGGTTATCACTCCAGGTCTTCCTCTCAGAGAGGAAGGTCCCGTATACACCTGCAGAGTCCAGCGAAATATATGTGCCTGAAAAGAGAAGATTATCATTTAGGTCCCTTGGCTTGTCGCTGATTGGAATTAGAATGTTCTTAGGATCAATTACAGCACTAAATTTTACAGGACTGTTATTGATCTTTTTACAGTTTGTGATAATTCCGGCTGCCCCTGTGAAGGTCAGATGATCGTCATTTGCACGGAGGGAAACATCTCCTGTGTAAGAGAAGGCGGGACTGAGGGTGAAGTTCTGAGTTACAGGAATAAATCCCTGGGCTTTCGTGACCAAAGTGTCAACCTTTATTTCAGAGAATTCTATCACCTGACTTCTGCCGTCTTCATCAATATAATCATACTTTCCTGAACCATAGTAGTTTGCACTGCTTTCAATGTTGAGTTTTGCATTATGGATCAGATGTTTATTGTTTATGGCCACCACTGCGCTGTCGGTCTCCCTTATCTTTGCTCCTTTACCAATGTACAGAATTCCTTCACCCGGTTGAATCAACGCATCACCAACGGGTATATAGTTGACACCCTTGGCTTTGACATACTCATCCTGCAGGAAGTATGATGCAGAACCGGACTGAAATTTAATTGTGTCTTTCATGTTGTTGGTAGAGATAAAAGTAGGCTTCTCCACCATGGCATGCGGCACCTTCAGCAGCTGGTCCGCCGCCATCAGAGCAGCAGATTCCCTTCCCTTTTGCGACATGTCCAGAACTTTGGTTCCCATGTCATATTCAAAGTTGGTCATCTTTGAAATGTACTCTATCTCCGGAAAAACTACCATTGACGAATCAGTATTAAGGCTGAAGGAAGCCCGCTGCTCAGAAAAGTTCACGTGTGAGTTGGCATTGGTAGCTACAAATCCGTACCCGTTTCCTCTCAGAGCTTTGAGATAATAATCTGACGTATCAGCATCAATTGTATTCGTTCCGAAACTGAAGGTCTCAGATGTTATCCGGGCATCCGCAATATTCACCTCGCCCTTTCCATCAAGACTTGCAGGCCGGAGGATCAGTGTTCCGTTCAACGTTGTACCGTTAGCGAACATGCTGAACTCCTTGCCGGAGTTGTTTTCGGCATACCATTCATCAGGTTCGGTGAGCCACTCAATGTCCACGTCCGCAGATTTGAGCTCGGGGAATCTGTTTAATGTATCGCGGCTCATAGTGAAGCTATGAGCCCTGGTGACCATGAATTCAGGGTAAAACAGGAAAGTATCTGACACTGCAGTAGCGGTGAGGTGATCAATCCTGCCGCTTCCAATAAGCCCCGAATTGCTCATGCTGAGGTGATCATAAAGTTTCCCCCTGCCGCTGTATATCGGTATACCCTCAGGCGCAATCGTCATGTAAAAGCCAAGCGATGTGTCAGGCTGGACTGTGAGAGTCTGCCTCATGGGCTCTGTGATGCCTCCCCCGACAAATTCACCGTTAAGAGCCATGGCGGTATTGTTGTAATGGTCTATATTGCTGTAAGTGAATGGATCGATCCGGAAGTAAAACTTCTCCCGTGGATAGATGCCCTCAAGATTCGGGATATTGTCATAAAAGATGTATGAGTATGTCAATGCATTAATGATAGGGTATTGCTGCAACCGCCTGAGGCCCGATTTATTTCTCGGGTCATCAATAAACAGGTTCGCCGAGCCAAGTTGTATAAGGTTGTCAATATTCTTTATTACCGGCTTGCCGAAAGCGTCTCTTTCATCTGTCTCTACTGCAATCCGGATGGAGTCGATTTTTGCAAGTCTAACGTAGAAGGTGTCATAATTAAATGAGAATTGTTTGCCGTATATGGTAAAGAGACCTGCTTTAACAACCCCGTCAAATGAAATGGCCCGGTTTTTTCCAACCACGAGGCGACCATTGTAAGGCATAATTGCTACCTTCTGAGAGTCACTGAGTGATACGATATTCACTCCAGCGAGATTGAGGTTATAATTCTTCAGATCAAGAGTGGCATTCTCTTCCTGGTCTCCGGCCTCACTGTTGATTGTGATGGCATCGTAATCCTTCTTTTTGGCAAAGGAAGCTATATAGTCATCGACCTTTTTCTTGATGACTACCTCATTGAAGTTGCGGTCATAGAAAAGGAAACCGTTATTGGCCAGCTCAATGCAGAGGGCTGTAGCCTGCTCAACAGGCATCTTCATCCATTTTGCGAACCCTTCCACCGGGAATACGTCAGAACCGTAGCTCTTCGCATAGTCCCTGATACGGTAAAGGGGATGTACATCATCAAGCCGCATGAGCCTGAAAAAGTTTGCTTCATTATAAAAAGAGACTGATTCAAATTTTGCAGCGCCTATTGACGAGCCTCTGGTACGGGACAGAGTGATGAACTGATCATCCATGTCCCATGAAAAATTCTCAAAATAAAGATCCAGATTATGATAAGAATCAAAATAGGGGCTGCGCGACAGGGGGCTTTTTGTGCGGAACAGGCTGACCTCCCTTGTGTTGGTGTTATATGAGAAACCAAGGTTTGAATGATAAATTGAATCTTTGCCCAGATAGAGCGTGGCTGATGATTCATAACTGCTGATGGATTTCTGAGAAAGGATGAAGGTCCTTGACACAAGCCTCATCGCCAGGGTATCATTTCTGTAGAGTTTGATATTTGCCGGAAACCAGTTTGATCCGGTCCCTGTAACAACGGCACCTTCAAGAGTCAGCCCTCCCTCATAATCTACCCCCTTATAAATTTCATCAATGAAGAATCTGGTATCATAGGTCTCAAAACGAGGCATCGTGGCTTTGTCAGGCGAGATTATCTCCACCGCTCTGTCTGTCAGCTTACCTTTCACCGGCTCGTGGAAGTAAGTCGCGTGGGTCAGCAGGGATGAGTCACAGGTAAATTCGCTCTTCGTGACATCAATGTCAAAATCGGAAACTGTTGCAAAGACTTTTGAACGATCATACCCGGCTTTTTCCCAGGTCACTGTTCCCTTATCACAATGCAGACGAAAGACATCAGGATAATATGTACCTGAAAAATCATAAATTTCTGTGCTGTCTTTGCTCAGGAAGCACTTAAGGGTAACAGTTTTGATGTTAATCTTCAGAATCGTGTCGCGCGCAAACTCGACTGATCCGCCCTGAGTCTTCCATCTGACCGAGCCTGCAGAATAAAGGGTGTTGTCAACCAGCAGCAGGCCAGTCACTTCAATGAATTTTTCAATCGATGCATTTGTAAAGCGGGGGTCAAAGGCCATTTCGCTCAGGCCGGAGAGCCATGCGCTGACCTCATCTGAACTCTGCCCGGTCTTGATAAAGTCAGCGAGTGTTCGCACGTAGAAAATAAACCCGGGGACCTGACTTACCCTTCGGCCCCTGAGCTGGCTGGCCACATTAATTATCCTGTCTTTGGTTTCCCGTGAAAAACATGTGCTGTCGTACAAAGAAATAAAAAGATTAACCTCAGCTTTTTGCGGCTTACTGACAAGTGTTCCCATAAATGCCGTCAGTTCGGTCGTGAATTTTGAGGCATCACCGGAAAACTGGATTGAAACCTGCCCCGCTGCCGGAAATGAAAGGGCAGCCGCTGCAAGGAGTGTGAAGATGATCTTTTTCATCAGGTGATTACAATGCATTCACAATGCTGCAGAATTCATCCTTTGCCAGCGATGCTCCCCCGATCAGTCCGCCATCGACATCAGGATTGGCAAACAACTCAGCGGCATTTGAGGCCTTGCAGCTTCCCCCATAAAGGATTGTTGTATCTGACGCTACATCGTGTCCGTATTGTTTTTTAATAATATCACGGATAAAATGATGCATTTCCTGCGCCTGGGCTGGAGTTGCAGTAACTCCCGTTCCTATGGCCCATACGGGCTCATATGCTATAACACATTTCCTGAATTCTTCGACAGGAAGAGTGAAAAGGCCTTTATCAAGCTGTCTCCTGACAACTTCAAAATGATTGTTTTTTTCTCTCTCTGGCAGTACTTCACCGCAACAGAAAATTACCCTCAGTCCATTGCGGAGGGCTTCAACTGTCTTGGCGGCAAGAAGTGCATCATCTTCACCATAATAGGAACGGCGCTCCGAGTGGCCAATTATGACACTGGCGGCACCTGTGCTTCGTATCATTGCTGCCGAAATCTCTCCTGTGAAGGCCCCGGACTTATGATCATTGCAGTTCTGTGCCCCGGCGGTCAGTCCCTTTGCAGTAAGCAGCGAACTGACAGTTCCAAGATGTATGAAAGGCGTACACAGGATGACTTCTTTATCATTCAGCGGATGATCCTTAAAATAACTGTTGATTGCAGTGGCAAGGGCAACACCCTCGCTCAGTTCCATATTCATTTTCCAGTTGCCTGCTACTATTTTTTTTCTCATTGTTCAGTTTATTTTAATCTCTGTTTTTAACGTGATCATTGTTTGCCACTCTGAAAGGAAGTGTAACGGCAATAATAAGTGAAATTGCCAGTAATGTACTTATAATGACAAGATTAACGTTTTTTTGCGTATTGGTTTTCAATGCCAGAGCGTTCAGATCTCCAGAGAAAGCCTCCTTGTCAGGTAATCCATGGAACGACCATTTAGCCATCACAGTACCATTGTGAAGGAGTACAAAACCCGGATCTGATCTGATCACTGTCTTAAGTGTCACCTCATCTGCAAACAGGGCATTAAAACCTACGATCAGGCGTCTTGCCTCCTCAAACGGAGTGGCTGTCACAATGTAGAATTTCCTGCCTTTCTCCTGAAGGGCTAACCCGAGGTCATATCCTTTCACCAAACCGTCCCTGTCTGATTTATCGAGCCTCCGGGCAATCATCAGCACTACATCACCTTCGCTCCGGATGACCTGATCAGTCATGTCAGCACCCTGGTCATTAACCAGCGTAAAATCTTGTATCGTCGGAACATAGCCGCGGGAGATAAGAACCGATTTCTGATCAATGAATTTCCATGTCGTATCGTTAGCAGGGTAATCATTCAGGGTAAACTCTTTCCGGACGCTGTCCTTCTCATAAATAAATCTGATATCATATTTATCGGCTTGTGCATCATTGGGTATCGACATCGCTTCCGGAAGGTTGGTCCCGACCTTAAAGGGCCTGAAATCAATGAGAGGCTGATATGCCAGGTTATAACGCATGAAGAGAAGGAAAAGAAAAGCAACTGCCAGTGTTGCATTTAGCCCTGATCTTACAGGGAGAGTACCGGTGCGGTCATTTTTCCTGATAAAGACAAAAACAACCAGAAGGGTAATGACAATGTTTTTAAAGAAGGTCTGCCAGTTGGTCAGTTGTATTGCATCACCAAAGCAGCCGCAGTCGGATACCGGGTTAAATATTGCCAGGACAAGTGTCAAAGGTGTGAACAAAGCCATGAACAGGGCAGCCATCCATGACGCAAGCCTTATAAGAGATCCCGTCAGAAGCATCATGCCGGTAACAAACTCAACCAGGCAAAGAATTATAGCAAGGGGTAGGGCCAGATCATGAAGAAATCCGACCCCGAAGGCAGTGAAATAATCACCCAGTTTGAAAGCTGTACCCATTGGGTCAATCCCTTTCACAAAACCTGAAAATACAAAGAGAAGACCTGTGAGTATCCTGCCGATTTGCGTTAGAGCCTTCATCTGAGGATTTTTTTCGCTTTCAGTTTGTCAAGTATCAGCTGAAAAATTTCAACGGGTGTGAAAATCACATTATCAGAGTTATAGCAGCGTATTACCTGAAGGTTATTGTCTTCTTCGGCCACTGAAGTATAAACGTCGCGTACTCTTTTCTGAAAGTCAAGACTGCTTTCATGTATATCAAGGTTACCAAGAAGATAGCTCCTGTCTTCACCCTGACGCTGGGTCTTTAGTTTTTCTTCTGTAAACCTGAAAGGAACATCAAGGAAAATATTTATATCGGGCCTGGGAATGCTGAAATGATCGAACTCAAGATTTTTTATCCACTCCAAAAGCTTCTTTCCCTCTTCAAGTGAATGCAGTTTTGCACACTGATAGGCAATATTTGAGTAGGTGTAGCGGTCCAGGATCACATAATATTTTTCTTCCAGCCATGCCTCAATCATGGGCGCAGCATCTTTCCTGTCACCAGCATAAAGCATCGCGACAAGGTAAGGATCAACATTATTGATATCCCCGAACTCGCCCCTGAGAAAACGGGCTATAAGTTCTCCGAAATAAGGTGTCTCGGTACGGGGAAAATGAATATACCGGCACTGCAGATTTCTTTCGGAAAACCAATTCTTAAGCAATGAAATCTGTGTTGATTTACCTGCGCCGTCTAATCCTTCAATTACAATGAGTTTCATTACTGAGATCTCTTCCAGATAGGGTTACTTAAATCCATGATGCTGCGGTTTTAAAGATAAATATTTATAGGAAGCAGCTTGTCAGGTCATATCTGATTTTATCAACACTCTTTTTATGGCAAAAAATAACATCCTCAGGCTACTTGCGGATAAAGTGATCCATGATGAAAGGTATTTCCATGGAGAGTTCGGCGACTCCTGCAAGCTTTCCATTATCATACCATGGGGTCTGGTAGATGAGTTTTTTAACGCCTTCTTTTTCAATAGTATAGCAGTTGACCTTTTCAGTATCTATAATACTCAGGATCTTTTCCCAGGATTGGGGTTTATGACACTCCTTAAGGTTTTTGCCTAAAAGTTCCTTGCCTCCGTCTTTGGAGAATGCCGCAGCTGATTTGTTATTCATAAACAGAATTTTTCCCGATGTGTCAGAAACTGTGATTGCGACGCTTAGCTCACAGGCCCAGTTTATATCATTCATGTGTCTGATATTTGAGATTTATTAATGCATACAGCAAATATAGCCATTTTGGATGGCACCGGTCAGCCATAATAAAACACCGTTTCACGGCAATGACTATCTTTATAAAAGTTTAGATAATGAATATGTTTATAAATATTAAGGGCAGGCTTCTTGATCTTCGGAGGCCAAGGATAATGGGCATAATTAATGTGACTGAGGATTCTTTTTATGCCGGCAGCCGGGTTACCTCTGATATAGAGATTCTGACCGTTGCAGGAAAGATGCTTGATGAAGGAGCTGACATTCTTGATATCGGAGGATGCTCAACCCGCCCGGGGGCAACACAGGTCAGTGAGGAGTTGGAGAAAAAGCGCGTGTGCCGGGCAATAGAACTAATCCTTGGTAAACATCCGGAAGCTGTACTTTCTGTTGATACTTATCGCTCTCGCGTGGCAGAAGAGGCCGTAAAGAATTCGGGAGCAGCTATCATCAATGACATCTCCGGAGGAGAAATGGACAAAGAGATGTTCCCTCTGGTTACGAGGCTGAATGTACCGTATATTATGATGCACATGCAGGGAACACCACAGACGATGCAATCAAGCCCTCATTATGATGATGTTGTTGCAGACATACTGTATTGGTTCGGGCAGAGGATAACCCATCTGCAACACGCCGGGGTCAGGGATATAATTATTGACCCGGGTTTTGGCTTCGGGAAAACGGCAAAACATAACTTTGAAATACTGCGAAGATTGGATGAGTTTCATATTACCTCTCTGCCGGTACTGGTAGGCCTCTCAAGGAAATCAATGATCTGGCGTTCGCTGCATGTGACTGCTGATGAGGCACTTACCGGTACATCTGCTTTGCACATGACTGCGCTGATGAAGGGAGCTTCAGTGCTCCGTGTCCATGATGTAAGGGAGGCAAAAGAGGTCATCACACTGTTTGAAAAGATTTATCCTGACGGCATCCTATTCGATCATTATTGTTAAATTTGTCCGTCACCCTATTCTGTTGTATGTTTAATTTATCCGTCCTCGATATAATCGATATTTTAATGGTAGCATTTATTTTCTACCAGTTGTATCGTCTTATCAGGGGAACTGCTGCTTTTAGCATATTTCTGGGAATATTTTTTGTTTACCTCTTCTGGCTTATGGTCAAAGCTCTGAATATGGAACTGATCAGTGCCATCCTGGGACAGGTGATAGGAGTAGGGGTAATTGCACTTATCATTGTTTTTCAGCAGGAGATCCGACGTTTCCTTCTCGCTATCGGAAACAGATATATAAGCCGCAACCGGTTCTCGTTTGATAAATACTTTCCTTCGGGAGCCGTTGACCAGACTACCAACCAGATTGTCGAAGAGATTGTACGGGCTGCCGAATCGATGGCTCAGTCGCGCACGGGTGCCCTTATGGCAATAGGACGGTCAAGCCTGCTGGATATCTATTCAGAAGGAGGTGAGTTGCTGAACGCTCTCGTTACCGATGAACTGCTGAAGACAATATTCTATAAAGGGTCACCTCTGCATGACGGTGCTGTTCTGATACAGAACGGTAAAGTCTTCGCCGCCCGGTGTCCTCTTCCATCGACAGACCAGACCGGGTTGCCGGCCAGGTTCGGCATGCGTCACAGGGCTGCTATAGGTCTGACGGAAGCGACTGATGCTATAGTGATAATCGTTTCTGAAGAGAGAGGCAGGATATCAGTTGCTGATGCCGGAAAAATACATGAAGACGTTACTCCCAACGAACTCCGGCAGATACTTCTTACCCTCAGGATATAATAATATTGCAGGCCTTAATGATACCTGAGTCTCAGGTCAATGATGTTATCATAAACGTAATAACAGGGTTGATCACATGTCGTTTCATCATAGCGGACCTTGGGACTGGCGGCACCAACCGTCACATATTTTTTGCCATCAAGCGTGAACTCAACACTTGCTGAATAATCCTTATATAGCAGCGCATCAAAAGTCACGTATGAATAACTCTCATTCACACTGATGCGTTGGAGAACAATACTATCTTCTATTGCACCCTCATATATAGTAACGGAAGGGTTTGAGGGTACAAAATCAGGACTTTTTATATATATCTCCAGCTGGACCAGGTAATTCTCCGATGTGTCACATTTGGTGCAATCAGTTAATCCTCCTTTCTCACATGAGAACAGCAGGAGCAATGTCAGGGCCACTATGATGTGACTATTCTTCATAGTTGTAGATTTTTATCTTTTTACCGGCAGTCGCCGGAGCTGTCCGCGAAAGTGTATATGAAATGCCAAGGCTGAACCAGCTTGGGGATACCTTGTAAAAGGGCATCTTCATATAGACAAATCCCGCGCTTGCGGTAAAATTACTGATGTGCCATCTGATTTCTGCTGAGGGAATGATGCAGAAACTATTTTCAGGTTTCATGGTAGTGCCTTCGTACTCTGAGAAAAAGCGGTAACCGACAGACAGTGATGGAACGGCACTTAACCTGCTGTTTTTGAACTGGAAGAAAATGAAATCCTTAAAGATCCCGGCAGATAACACCGAAGTGTTTACTCTGTACTGATAGATTATTTCAGAACCGTTGACCAGTAACTGGTATCTGAAGGGATTGAATGCAGCACCCAGGGTAATGCCTGCCTTCAGCCTCGGTTCAGCAATTGAAACTGCTCCGGTCATCAGTAAATAATGAGACGTAAACATTCCTCCTCCCGAGAATGTAAGCTCTTCAAGGGCTAACCTTTGTTTTTCAGTTATTCCATGATCATTCAGCAGTGACAGAAGCTTCTTATAGCCATAGAATTCGGCTATGCTGGCCGGATTATTTGTCCGTGTATTGCTGTAATTCCATCTCTTGCCGTTCTCAAGCAAAAAAGTGACGGCCTCTTTATGCCCGTACCTGACTGCGCAACCAAGGGCATCAAGGCCGGTATTATTGACCGCGTACAGGTTTGCACCTGAATTAATCAGCAGCCTCATCATCAGAGTGTCACCCTTCTGGGCTGCCCCCATCAGAGGTGAAAAACCTTCATTGTCATGTGTATTGGGGTCAGCACCTGCCTGAAGCAGGATATCAGATATATCATAATAACCAAAACTCACTCCGATCATTAAAGGGGAATTCCCTTCGGTATCATATATTTCAACAGGTGAATCATAATAAAGCAGCATGTCGGTGATGTAGAATAACCCCAATGCAGCAGCATGATGAAGCGGGGTAGAATTATAGCTGTCGCCCAGTTTGAGAGAGGCACCGTACCGTATCAGAAGTTCGCCTATCTCAAGATTATTTGCTCTTACAGCTGTTATGAGCGGAGTGTTACCGTACTGGTCGCGTTTGTCCGGCAATGCACCCAGAAGCAATAGAATCTCTGCTGCCTCCTTTTTTCCGGATGCAACCGCATAATGAAGAGGAGTGGCAACACCACCGGCAAATGTATTTACATCTGCCCCTCTTGCAAACAACCTGAGTATCTCATTGCATGCGCCCAGCGAAGACGCAGTCTGCAGATTGAGATTATCAGCATCAACACTGTTTGAAACATAATCGGAAGTGTCAACGTATAATAAGTTCTCATTGTACTCATTAAGTATGACCCTGATTCTGGTCACTGCTGAGTCTATGTTCAGTGAATCCTTCTGGGCTTTCACCCCGGTCGAAACAGATAAAAGGAGAAAAAGGATCAGTATATGTCTGTACATTGCAGTCATAAATACAAATTTAGTTGCAGTTTTAAGGTGGAACGATTTTGTTGATATTTTTTTTCAATGGTTAAGAAAATAGATAATAAGAAGTGTTGCGAGGACGTTTAAAATATACTTTTGTACGCAGACAATAAACAGGAATGTACCTTATGACCTCAGGAAATCGCTGGTTATGTATTATATTTTTGTCGGTTCTAGGCATATTTTCTTTTGTTCTGCCTGTCGGGACCGAGCGGGTGGCAGTTATTGTTGCGGCTTCCATGCCGGCGCATCTTCGGATCGATAACAATCTGACTGACAAGAATCTTTTTGATAACGCTGAAAAGAGTGTTGAGTGGTTCATGAAGAACTACGATATCAGGGGTGCATCTGTTGCCATTGCCCGGGAGGGGAAGCTTCTCTATGCCCGCGGCTTTGGCTATGCCACACTTACAGACTCGATGCCCGCCGAGCCTTATCACCGCTTCCGTATTGCCAGTGTCTCGAAGCTTGTAACCGCTGTGGCAGTTTTAAAACTACAGGAAGAGGGCAGGTTGTCTGTCAATGACCACGTTTTCGGCCCCGGCGGCATACTTAACGATACTCTTTTTGCCCACCCGAAAGATAAGCGCGTATTTGATATCACCGTAGGTCATCTGCTCGCACACGAGGGAGGATGGTCACAACGCTTCGGAGATCAGATGTTCATGCCTGATGTTGTTTCAAGGACCATGGGTGTTCCAATGCCTGTTGATACAAAAACTATCATCAGGTTTGCTCTCGATAAAAATCTTCATTTTACACCCGGCACCGGCCAGTCATATTCCAATCTCGGCTACAGCATTCTCGGCCTTGTAATTGAAAAGGTTTCAGGAATGAGCTACGATGAATACTGTTCAAGCGCAGTGCTTGAACCGCTGGGGATCTATGATATGGATCTCGGTCACAATCTGTCTGGGCAGGCCCTGCCACTCGAGGTATCTTATTATGAAGTAGATAATGCTCCCCTTAAACCATCTATATATGGTACCGGTGAGATGTTGCCGGCAAGCAGGGGAGGCAATGATATTGAAGCCCTTGGGGCAGCAGGAGCATGGGTGGCAACAGCCCCGGACCTTATGAGACTGCTACTCGCTGTCGACGGCTTTGATGACCCGAAAGACATCCTGACACCGCAGAGCATCACTTTCATGACTGATGTCTATAACGGTTATGCTCCTGTAGGGTGGAGGGCAACCATGGTCAACGGGTCATGGTGGCGCACAGGGTCATTCCCCGGAACGACTGCGATGATGAAACGCCTGCCCGACGGTACAGCATGGGTGGTGTTGCTTAACACCAGCGCCTGGAACGGACCGGAACTTACAATTGATATTGACAGGATGATGTCAAAATTCATCGGCAGGGTTAAAGAGTGGCCGCAGACTGACCTGTTCAGATATTCGGTGCCTGTTCCTCTCAGGGTTTCCTACTCTGCAAAAACTTCTGAGATGAAGAAGGGATAAATTAAAAACCCGGTGTGCTTTACTGTTAATGTAAATATTGTCAGGGAAGAGCTTGAGGACCGCTATGGCGCTGAACTCATCGATCATGATAAATATCGTCCCAGCTATTATTATCATGCCTACAGCCTGCCTCTCATGCCCGTCGTGTGCTCAGATAATCCCGCCTCTCTGCGTCTCTTCAGGTGGGGATTGATACCTTCATGGGCTGCGGATGAGAGTGAAGCCAGCGAGATAATGATGAAGACTTTCAATGCCAGGTCTGAAACAATAGATACGAAACCTGCCTTCAGAGAGTCGTTTGCCTTACGCAGGTGCCTTGTGCCTGTAAGGGGTTTTTTTGAATGGCAGCATATCGGAGGCAGGAAAATACCCTGGTACATAAGCCTGCGTGATGAAGATATCTTTTCTCTTGCAGGGATATGGGATTCATGGACGATGAAGGGAGGTATTACTCTGAATACATTCTCAGTAGTGACAACAAAGGCCAATGAACTGATGGCAGAGATACACAATACAAAAAAGCGCATGCCGGTCATCCTGCCGGCTTCTGCTGAGAAAATATGGCTTAAGGGTGAATTGGAAAAGAGCGCGGCGGCGGCACTGATGGAACCTGTTGCATCTGAGATGCTCAAAGCTCATACTGTCAGTCCTCTTATCACAAATGTACGTGCTGACCGCAACAGGCCTGAGCTTGTCATGCCATATAACTACCCCGTTCAGGGGCTGCTGTTCTAACGGTTCACTGGGAGACAAACACAAATGTCAGAAATCCGGCTTGTCTGACGGGAGCGCTGGGGTCACGGTTGAAAGTTGACCTCAGGGCGTAGTCTGTCGCTGTCTCGGTAAGACAGGGGTCTTTGGTCGTTGAAAGACTGGAAGCCGGCTCAGCCTTAAGAACGTTGCCGCTTTGGTCCACCTCAATTGTCAGGGTGATCTGCCCTGCGCCCTCACACTTGTAGATAGGAATGGGAAGGTAAACATGATGCCTGCCGGCAAGATCATAAAAGATACGTGTCGGGCCTCTGAATGTGCCTTTCTCCTGAGGCTTCTCCTTTTTTTCAGTAAGCTGGGGCTTAACCTCTTCTTTGGGGATATTTATCTCATCCCTGGCAGCCTCGTCAGCCACCTTCTGCTCGTCGATAAAATTCTTCTCATTCAGCATGCCGCTTTTAATAAGCTCCTCCTTGACCATATCCTCGTATTCCTTGGGGTCAATATCAACAGGCTTGTCAGCAAGGTTTTTAATAACATTGACGAGTTCCTCAGCCGTTGCGCCTGCAAACTGATCATTTTTGGACAGCTCTATTGCTTTTTTCATGTCAGGGTCAGGGAGCTCCTGATCTACGGAGAGGATGATCTCGGCAGCCAGCTCGCGTCTCATTGCTGACACTTTGACTGACATAAATATCACTGCAACAAGCAGATGAATTATGATTGTCACCATCACTGCCGTGAATATGGTCTCAAACCTGTTCATCAGGGTACGAAAGTATGAATTATTGTTTATTTTGCATCGGCCATGTCTCAGAATCGTGCACTAAGTTTAAGGTTAAGACTACGGCTCGTGAGATAATTCGGAACGGCATATTCAAGCGACTTACCTTCACTGTTCTTAACAGTCCTGATCCATGTATACGAAATTGTGTTTCTCATATCAGCAAGGTTGAAGACTTCAATTCCTGCAACAAGTTCTTTTATAACGGATCCCTGCCTTTTCCGGTCACTGCTGATCAGAACCTTTGAGAATCCTATGTCTACCCGTCTGTAAGGTGGCATCCTGAACCAGACATCCCACTGGTTCCTTTCCGGCGGGGATGTTGGTATTCCTGTACCGAAAGCAATGTTTAAGTTCGCTCTGAAATCCGGATGACCGGGAAGATAATCCTGGAAGAAAATGCTGAAATTCAATCTCTGGTCAAAGGGTGAGGGGAACCACCCTGTATTATATGAAGGGATTTTCATTTCCGATTTCATAAATGAAAGGCTGAACCATGACTCAACACCCTGTACGAATTCGCCGTTGACCCTGAGGTCAAGTCCGGCTGAGTAACCCTCTGCAATGTTTCCGCCATAATAGATAAGCCTTACATTGTCAACTGTATATGGTACCAGCCTGTTAAAGAACTTACCATAAGCTTCTGCAGTGAACCTGAAAGGTCTCTCCCAGGCAACAAAATCATAATGCAGGCCAGCAATGATATGCATTGAGCGCTGGGCCTTAAGCACCAGTGATTCATCTTTGGTTTCAAGCATCATCTCTCGGCCGCCCGGAGGTTGGTGATATGCACCTGCAGAGACATGCGCTGACAGGCGTCGTGATAACGGCATACTTACCGAAATACGGGGGGAGAGCAATGTCTCTGAGTTATAGGTATCGTATGCAGCCCTGATCCCCGCATTCAGCTCGCATTTCATGCCTGCCAGGCTGAAGCTGCTCCTGTTAATGAGATATGCTTCGGCAATTGTGCTGTTTACCGCACTGCTGTGGTCATTGAATGATGTCAGGCTAAGTTCATCATCACTTGTGCCTACCGTATAACCTGCGGAGTCAACCCGCAACCATTCATTTACATCTATGTCATGACTGCGGTGCCTTGCAGTCAGGCCCCACTCAAATCTTGTCGGCCCTGCAGCAGCAAATCCTTTGTACGAAAGTGATACCATGCCGGTATGCAGACTGTTGCGCGCATGTGAAAGCCAGCTTCCTACTCCTGCATTAATAAGTGAGTCAGGATTGTTTTCTGAGCCTTCTGTCTTGTCCAGTGCGGTGAGGTTGTAGGCTCCCCAAATGTCAAAATTCTCGTTTTCTAAAGCACGGTAGCCTGATAATATGATTTTAGAGGATACCCCGTTATTGTGAAGGAGACTTAATGTGACATCTCCTCCTCCGCAGTCATATCTGTCACGTTCACCTCCGTCAAACCACGCATATAATTTAAAGGCATCCTGAGTAGTTCCGAATGTCGTCGTCCGGCTCTCCGGCATAAATGTGTACCTGTTTGATGAACCCCACAGTAAAATTGTTATCCTCGCATTACCGCCAGGGTTGTATCCGGCCATAGCCTGTACATCGGCAAAATGTGGCGAGTACTGGCCACTTAAATCAAGGCTGCTGAGAATAAGGGCATTAGTACGGTATCTTGCTCCTGCAATGAAATAGAATTTATTGTTCCTGCTTCTGGCACCTGCATGAACTGAAGACGTGATGAGGCTGAGAGACGCTGAAGCTTCAAAAGTCTCAGGTTCACGGTAGGTGATGTCAAGAACTGACGACATGCGGTCGCCATAAGCGGCGCTGAACCCTCCGGGCGAAAAACTGACCAGGGCAGTCAGGTCAGGATTTATCCTGCTGAGCCCTTCCTGCTGTCCCGACCTGATAAGGTACGGCCTGTAGACTTCTACATCATTAATATAGACAAGGTTCTCATCATAGCTGCCACCTCTGACCGCATAGCTGGAACTCAGCTCACTGAAGGACGATACCCCCGGGAGTGTGGTAATCGCCGCTTCGATACCTCCTGACACTGATGGTATGACCATACCGGCAACAACAGGTACGGAAATGGCTGTTATGTTATCAGTTCTCCCGGCATTTATTTCAACACCTCCAATTTCTATGATTTCACTTTTAAGAGTGACATTAAGGGGGTGAGTTGACTCAGCCTTTGTGATTGAAATTGTATCGGCCTTATATCCAACAAAGGAAAATACGACGGTATATTGTGGTTCATCTGCCATCAGTGGGATGGAGAACAGGCCGTTTTCGTCTGAGACAGTTCCACTGGAAGATGAGGGAATAAAGATGCTTACGCCGGCAAGTGCCATTCCCGCTGTGTCTGTTACCATCCCTTTAATTGCATCATTCTGAGCAATCAGGGGAGAAGCAGCGAGGGGAATCAGTAAAACAGTGGTTAGAATAACTTTTATCCTTGACGTCAGTGGCATCAGTCACTCTTTTTTTTCTTCCTGACCTTGGTCTTTGTATGTTTGGCGGCAGTCGACTTTTCATTCTTCAGCATACCTCCTTTAACTCCCTTGAGGAATCTTGACCAGGCAAAAGGATTAAGCAGGTTATTAGCCGGTGCCTGGCCGCGGGTATACAGATTATCTGATACCTGCTGCATTGTATACCTATAGCCCTGGCCGGGCGTGGAGCGCATATCAGACCATGTCTGCTGCTCAACAAGGGCCAGGTTAAACGCCATATTCTCCATGAGCGGGTCCTTAGGCTTATTCTCCAGCACAGCCCTCTTGAATTCAGAATAGGTCTTCCAGGGCAGTATTGGCACCTCCTCAATAATAACAGTATCGGAGATCATTTTAACATCCGTGATGTAAGTTGTGCCTGTAAGAGTCACAGGTACAGTGAGAAGAGTCGATTTGTATCCAACAGCGCTGAAAAATACCGTGTCACCCGGTGTACTGATAATTGAGAAAATTCCACGATGATCGCTTGCGGCGCCACGTCTGAGGTCCTTTGAATAGATGCTGACACCCGGTACTAAAAATCCCTTTTCATCAGCTGTCAGGCCGTCAATCTGGATAAACTTCTTATCTTCTACCTGCGCACTGATCCGGCAAATAATAAGAAACAGCAACAGGCTTGTGACTAAAACCTTCTTCAATGGCACTTAATTTTTCTTCGTAAAGTAAACATTATTGGCTGTTGATTCTTACTTTTAACTTAACTTTAATAAGTTTAGGGAAAATTTATTGAATCCAAAATTATATGCATAAATTATTATTGCTTGGTGATGAGGCAATTGCACAGGCTGCTTTGGATGCCGGGCTGAGTGGAATGTATGCCTATCCGGGTACGCCTTCAACTGAGATCATGGAGTATATCCAGTCATCGCAGAAGGCAGCGAAAGAAGGTATTCACCGCGAATGGTCATCAAATGAAAAGACCGCTATGGAAGCTGCGCTGGGAATGTCTTATGCGGGAAAAAGGGCGATGGTCGCCATGAAGCATGTGGGCCTTAATGTTGCAGCGGATGCTTTCATCAACTCCGCTGTTACCGGTGTCAACGGCGGACTTATTGTCGTGGCTGCCGATGACCCTTCAATGCACTCGTCGCAGAATGAGCAGGACTCACGCTTCTACGGTAAGTTTGCCCTTATTCCCATCTTTGAACCGCGCAACCAGCAGGAGTGTTACGACATGATCTTTGATGCTTTTGACTTGTCTGAAAAATACCGTTTGCCGGTTCTGTTGCGCATAACCACACGTCTGGCACATTCACGGGCTTCGGTGACCCTCCGCGAACCGAGGGCCAGGAACAAACAGTCACTTCCGTCAAACCCGAGACAGTTTGTGCTACTTCCGGCTATAGCACGGAAACAGTTCAGGGCGCTTACACAACTGTTTGACAAGCTGCCTTCTGACCCTGTTCTTTCAGGATGGAACAGGCTAAGAAAGGGTACCGGCAGAGGGACCGGTATAATCACCTGCGGAATAGCTTACAATTATCTTCTTGAGAACATTTCCGTGATCCTTGATGATTATACTGTTCTTTCTGTTGCTGCCTATCCCCTGGATAAAAGCAAGGTTGCTGAACTTGTTGACAGTTGTGAAAAGGTGCTGGTCCTTGAAGAAGGCTATCCTTTTATCGAGGAACAGCTCCGCGGCCTGCTTGACAGGGATGTGAAGGTGATGGGTCGTCTTGACGGTACAGTACCGCGCGATGGCGAACTTAATCCTGCCATTGTGGCTAAAGCTCTGGGAATGAAGACTATTCCCGGAAGAGAAGTTCCCCCGATTGTCAGACAACGGCCTCCGTCTTTCTGCAAAGGATGCGGTCATGCTGACATGTTCGCAGCTCTGGCTGAGGTGATGAAAGAGTTCGGACCGGGAAGGGTCTTCTCGGATATCGGATGTTATACGCTGGGAGCCCTGCCTCCATACAATATGGTCAATTCATGCGTTGATATGGGCGCTTCGGTGACAATGGCTGTCGGTGCTGCTGACGCAGGACTCTTTCCGGCCGTAGCAGTCATAGGAGACTCTACTTTCACACATTCAGGAATGACCGGATTACTTGATGCGGTGATTAAGAACTCGCCTGTAACGGTTATTATTTCAGATAACTCGACCACAGGTATGACCGGAGGACAGAAATCGCAGGCTACCGACAGGCTCGAAAGCATTTGTCTCGGCCTTGGTGTCAACCGTGATCACCTGAGGGTGATAGTGCCGCTGAGAAAAAATCATGAAGAGAATATTGCCGTAATGAGGGAGGAACTGTTGTATCACGGATTGTCTGTGGTGCTGGCCAGGAGAGAGTGCATTCAGACTGCATCAAGAAATAAGAAAGCTGATGCAACAGACAAAAATAAAACAAAGCAATAACATGAAGTGTGACATAATACTGGCAGGCGTTGGAGGACAAGGCATCCTCTCCATCGCAGCTACAATTGGACTTGCTGCCGTTGAAAAGAACCTTTTTCTGAAACAGTCGGAAGTACATGGAATGAGTCAGAGGGGCGGTGATGTTCAGTCGCATCTCAGGTTATCGGACAAGGAGATACATTCAGACCTCATACCGGATGGCAAGGCTGACCTGATAATAAGTGTTGAGCCTATGGAGGCCCTGCGTTATCTGCCGTGGCTCTCGCCTGATGGATGGATTGTTACGAACTCGGTCCCTTTCATCAACATCACTGATTACCCTGACACTGATGAGATAATGGCAGAACTGAAGAAAACGGGTAACACTATTGTCATTGATGCTGATGCCATTGCAAAGGACCTTGGCTCGTCAAGGTCGGGTAACATGGTCATTCTGGGAGCTGCTTCCTCATTCATCTCTCTGCCTTTCGAAAGCCTGGAAAATTCGGTCAGGCAACTTTTCAAACGTAAGGGGGAGGAGGTTGTCGACCTTAACCTGAAGGCACTGAGAGCCGGCAGGGAGGCAGCCGGACGATAAACAGCAGAGACGTGGCCTCCAGCTACGTCTCTGCACGGAAACGATATTCCACACCTGCCCTGTTTCCTCAGGCAATTTCTTTTTCTGCCTTTGTCCTCGGCGAGCTGAGAAGCATCAGATCTGAAGCAATGATCTCAGTGGTGTTCTTCGTCACTCCGTTCTTGTCAGTGTAGGTACGATAGCTGATGCGCCCCTCGATACAGACCTGTTTGCCTTTCTTAAGGTACTTTGAAGAGAGCTCTGCCAGCCCGTTCCATGCAACGACGGAATGCCAGACTGTCTCCTCGGTTTTGGTGCCATCTGCACTCTTGAAGTTCTCATTTGTGGCCAGCGTGAATTTTGCCACTTTCTTGCCGCTGTCAAGCGTCTTGATTTCCGGTTCATGACCGACATTTCCGATCAGCTGAACCCTGTTTCTTAATGCATTCATGATACTTAGTTATTAGGTTAATAATGCTGTTAACGATACAAAGGTGCACCCTCTATGACACATCATTCGGTTATTAATCATTTCTATTCATTTCTCAGTCGTTTATATTCGTTTGTAAACGTTTTTTGTTAACTTTATCAAAACATTACGCTGTGGAAAGAGTATGTCTTGACTGCGGAGCTAAACTTCTCGGCCGGTCTGATAAAAAATTCTGCTCCGACCAGTGCCGCAACAATTACAACAACCGTCTTAACCGTGACCAGAATAATTATGTCCGGAATGTCCATGCCCAGCTGAGGCGAAACCGAAGGATCCTTTCCGACCTGTTTGACGACGGCCACTATCTCATTCACCGTGATGCCCTGATCGCACAGGGTTATAATTTCACTTTTTTTACCCACCTCGTCGAAACGAAGGAAGGACTAAGATGGTCATACTGTTTCGAGTACGGGTTCAGGGAATCAGGAAAGGGCTACCTGGAGCTTCAGAAGAGCAGCAACTATCTGGAGATTGAACCGGAGGCAGATGAGGCATGAGATCTGAATTAAGAATTAAGAATTAAGAATTATGTATTAAGGATTGAATTTTGACAATCCCGTCAACCGAACTGATAACCGACAACAGATAACAGATGTCGGACAAAACCTTATTTTTGCGAAACTCTAATTGCACACAAATGAAAAGACTGATAATAGTTGTTGCGGCATCGTTGATTGCATTGGCAGCTTTCTCCCAAAAACAGAAGGCTTATGAGAATGGATATATTATTAAGGTAGGTGATACAGCTCCTGTTTTTACCATCATGGAGGCAGGGGGCAGGACGTATAAGCTCTCAGACCTGCGTGGGAAAGTTGTCATGCTGCAGTTCACTGCCAGCTGGTGCAGTGTTTGCCGCAAGGAGATGCCATTTATCGAGAGTGAAATATGGTTACCAGGAAAAATAAAAGGCCTGGCCTTAATTGGAATAGACCGCGATGAACCCGGGGAAAAGGTGCTGAAATTCAGGGATGACATGAAAATAACATATCCTCTCGCTCTCGACCCCGGTGCTGATATCTTTGCTCTTTACTCCCTGAAGGAGTCAGGTGTTACGCGAAATGTAATAATTGACAGAAAAGGCAAAATCATTTTCCTTACACGCCTCTTTGAGCGCGATGAATTTGACAAAATGAAGGAGATAATCTTCTCAGAACTGGCAAAAAAGTGAAATAAACAAGCCTTTTTTGTCAATCCGTGCAACCTTTTGATACTTTTTGACGTTAATCATTTTACAATCCTGTACTATTAACTAAAAAAGACAAAAATGAAAAAGATCCTGGTTGTTATGTTTGCAATTCTGCTTGCTTCACCTCTTTTTTCACAGATTCATTTCGGTTTAAAAGCAGGAGCAAGCACTGACTTTACATTTACAAATCAGACATTCAAAAACACTACTGTGACTATTCAGAACCTTAAGACAGCAGAATGGGGAGCCCAGGGAGGAGTGTTTATGAGAGCTTCTTTTTTAGGCTTTTACATACAACCTGAACTGCTTCTTGCCACAGCCACAAATTCTGTCACTTATGATGACGTTGAAGCAGGCGGAGTTCCGGTCATTTATAACCAGAAGTTCAATAAACTCAACATTCCTGTTTTACTGGGATTTAAACTGGCATTCCTGAGAATAAATGCCGGTCCGGCTGCATCAGTTCTGATAAGTGACCCAAAAGAAATAATTCAGGGAGCGACCTACAAGAGGGCCACATTCGGCTACCAGGCAGGTGTTGGAATTGACCTGTTTAATAAACTGACGCTGGATTTACGATATGAAGGTAACCTGAACCAGTTTGGCGACAAGATAACCATCGGTGGTAAAACCTTTAACCTTGACGACAGAACCGGTGCCCTTCTGATACAAGCAGGCTTAATATTCTGATCGTATAATGTCATAAATGAACTCTTCCGTTGTCAGGCGGAAGAGTTTTTTTATTTTTACAGATAAGTAAAGCAGTTACTTATGCTCTTGACAGGAAATATTATGACAGTGCTTCTGGATGTGCTGGCAATATTGTGGGTGATCACAGTTGTTTCAGTTTGCCTGATGATTGTTACTGAGAATGGGAATCCTGTCAAAACCCTTTCCTGGCTGCTCGTAATCCTGTTTATTCCGGTGGCCGGTGTGATCATGTATATGTTCTTCGGAAGGAATTACCGGAAAGAGAAGATATATACGCGCAAAAGCCTGACTGACACAGGCAGATTGTCTGACAACATAAGCCTGCAAGTGACATCACTTCCCACTGTACTTGCTGAGGAGAGTGAAGCGGTAAGGTCGAAGGCCCACCTTATGCACCTGATGCTTAAGAACAACAGGTCGCTGCTCACTGTTGACAACAGTATCAGACTTCTTATTAACGGAAGAGAAACCTTCTCAGCCATGCTTGAAGCTATCGCTTCATCAAAGAATTATGTCCATCTCGAGTTTTACCGTATTGAGCCTGATAATCTTGGCACTGAGTTCAAGGAACTGCTGAAACGAAAAGCAAAGGAAGGGGTAAAGGTCAGGGTCATTTATGATGATGTCGGGAGCTGGAACATACACAATGCCTATCTCAGAGAGATGCGCACAGCAGGTGTTCAGATTTTTCCTTTCATGCCGGTACGCTTCCCTAGCTTTTCAAGCAAGATGAATTACCGTAACCACCGCAAAATACTTGTAGTAGACGGTAAGACAGGCTTCGTCGGAGGAATTAATATTGCAGATAAATATATCCATGGTCTGCCTGATCTCGGACCCTGGATTGATACTCACCTCAGGCTTGAGGGTGAGTCAGTTGCAGCTCTTGACAGGGTTTTTATTGCAGACTGGGATTTTCTCAGCGGAGAGGAGCTGACACCGGAGATCTCCCCTGAAATCAACAGGAAGACAGGCAAACGCTGCCTGGTGCAGGTAGCTTCGAGCGGTCCTGATACCGATTGGGCAACGATAATGCAGGTATATTTTTCAGCTATTGCCACATCAAAGTCGTCAATATACCTCACCTCACCATACTTCAGTCCTGACGAGAGCATGCTTACAGCAATTAAAACAGCAGCCCTGAGCGGTGTTGATGTGAGAATGATCTTCCCGGAAAAGTCAGATTCTATCCTCACTAACTGGAACACCCGGTCTTATATCTCAGAGTTGCTGGAAGCCGGCGTAAGGGTTTACCTGTATGGTAAAGGTTTCATTCACTCGAAATACTTGCTTGTTGATGGCGTTTTTTCATCTGTAGGCTCTCCAAATGTTGATGTGCGAAGCTTTGACCTTGATTTCGAAGTCACTGCCCTTGTCTATGACGAAGATTTTGCATCCAGGCTTGGCGCTGTATTCTCCGAAGATCTGAAGAACTGCACTGAGGTAATCATTTCAGAATGGGTGAAAAGGAGAAGGATGGAGAGATATAAGGAATCACTGGCCCGCATCTTTGGTCCCCTGTACTAATTTGAGTCCTGATGAAAAAGTTAATTAGGTATCTGTTCTTTGGTGTTCTGGTGGCAAGCCTGGCAGTAGCTGGTTTTTTATGGATAGTTGTCCTTAAATCAAATGTTAAAGCTGATACTGCCCGCAGGATATACCTGCCATCAGCGTCCACTTTTAATGATCTCATGGACACTTTAAGAAGCTCCGGATCTCTGCGGAATGAGCGAACTTTCCTTGTCACTGCAAGGCTGAAATCTCTTGACCAGTCATTTAAACCAGGCTCTTACATGATTGAGTCCGGAATGAGCAATAACCATATTGTGAATATATTAAGATCAGGGAAGCAAATTCCGGGGAATGTAACCTTTAACAATATCCGTACTCTGGATGAGCTGGCAGGAAAAATAGGCAAACAGATCGAAGCCGACTCGGCATCGCTGTCTCAGTTCTTTGCTGATGAGAATAATTACTCGGCAGATGGTTTTACGCATGCAACACTTATTTCTGTCTTCCTGCCTGATACATACCAGCTTTACTGGAATATGGATCCAAAAGGTTTCTACCGGCGCATGCTCAGGGAATACAAAGATTTTTGGAACGATGAACGTAAGGATCTTGCTAAAGCAGAGAACCTGACACCTGTAGATGTTTCAATTCTTGCCTCCATCATTGATGAAGAGGTGGTCAAAGCTGACGAGAGGCCGAGGATAGCAGGCGTTTATCTGAACAGGTTGCGTCAGGGCATCCCATTGCAGGCTGACCCCACAGTTAAGTTTGCAGTAAATGATTTCAACATTCGCAGGGTGTTGGATGAACATCTTGAAACCGACTCGCCATATAACACCTACAAATACCGGGGTCTGCCGCCGGGACCGGTGCGGTGCGCTTCCAAACCAGCAATTGATGCTGTCCTGCATGCAGAAAAGCACGATTATCTTTATTTTGTGGCGAAAGCTGATTTTTCGGGTTATCACCACTTCTCCCGCACCCTCGCTGAACATAACAGGTATGCCAGTGCCTATCGCCGGGAGCTTAACAGGCGCAGGATTTACAAGTAGCTATCAGGTGTATCACTGACGCTTATTGTTATTGCTTAGTGATTCAACAATCCTTTTTGCATTTACACTGTTATCGGCAATCTCACCGAGCAGGAGCTGACGTTTTTCCTTCATCTCTGCAGTGAACTCCTCATTCATGAATTTGTCAGTCAGGCTTTTCCATTCCTCCGGTCTGGTGGCAATGCTGCAAAGGGTTTCCAGGCTTGTACCGGTAACAACAGATGCTGATGCGATCACATGCCGACCAAGGCATAGTGCGTTTATCAGCTTCAGCTTCATTCCTGAAGGCTGATAGGCATTCAGCAGACAGACCTGGGCATTGGTTATAAGATCATTCATCTGTATAAGAGACGGATTCGGGATGACTTTCACATGCTTCAGCAATGAGGCATCATGCATCAGCTCTTCCGAAGGTCTCTTACCGGAAATAACTGTCTCATATTTCCATCCGGGGACTACCTCCCTCAAAAAGAACCTGGCTGCTGCATTGTTCTCGGAAGTTGAAAAATCTCCATGAAGAAGGACAAAATCACCCTTTCCTTCTGTGAATTTACATTCATTTGATGGATGAAAGGGCCCAACGAAAAGAGCATTGCCATATCTCGAAGAAAAATATTCCGTATCGCCGGGAGAGATTGTCAGGAGCAATGATGCCATTGCCAGTTTTGGCTCGTACCGCTCAAGCTTCCAGGCTTCAGAATTGTAGAAATATCTTCTGAATGGATTTCTCTCATTGAGAGCCAGGTTACGGTAATATATATGCTCAATATTATGTGTCCTGACCATTGTCATGCGTCCTGAGAGAGAGGGATGGCCAAGAAAGTGGGTAGTATGCAGCCCTTCGAATATTATCGGGTGCGTGTCAGCCTGGAGATGCTTCAGAAGCGAATCGTTCCTGCGCGAAAGGACGATAAAAGGTTCCTTACTGAACAGGTGAATCAGATTTAGATCGCGACGATAGTAATGAACCTTAAGACATTCACGTTCCAGCGTTCTTGAACGCGAACGTCCGTAGCTGAAGCAGTGAAGTATAATGTCAACACCCTGTTTCTTTAGCGCAGATATCTTGTAAAAGACATCCATGACACCACCGTAGTCAGGTGGGTAGGGGATGTTAAAACTTACCAGGTGAATTATCCTGTTATGCTGAAAATCCATGTTTAGTCCGTAAAAACCATGCACAAACATAACTAAAAAAAATTCTTTTGTATCTTTCAGAGACCTTATCAGCAGGAGACAGGCTTACCAGCGAAGCAAAAGAATGATAATGAGAGCAACCATCGCCGTCATAAGTGATCTTTCAACAGATATGAGAGTGCAGAAACAGGCGTTGGTACTTGCAGATCTGGGTTATGCTGTGACACTCATCGGAAGATTTTCGGGCAGATCTCCCTCCTTGTTTCTGCCTCATGTAAGAATAATACGACTAAGAGTTCTTTTCAGACGCGGCCCCGCGATGTACATTATCTTCAACCTGTCTCTGTTGTTGCACCTCCTTACGGGAAGAACCAGCCTCTATGTTGCAAATGACCTTGACACACTCATACCGTGTTATTTAGCCTCGCGATTTTTTCGCAAACCTCTTGTTTATGACGCTCATGAGTACTTCACCGGACAATTTGGACTGGCAGAACGAAAACGTACTTATGCCATCTGGAAAAGGGTAGAGAGGTTGATTTTGCCGAAGGTCCGTCATATGATCACTGTCAGCAGCTCAATAGCTGAACTCTACAGGAAAGAATACGGAGTTGACCCCGTGGTCATCAGGAACGTTGCCCCCTCAACTGACATTGTCATCCCGCGTCGCCGCAGTGAAGTTGGTGCCGCGGATGATGACCTGCTGGTCGTCTACCAGGGCTCAGGTATAAATCCCGGAAGAGGGGCTATGGCACTGGTCAACGCAATGAGCATGCTTGAAAAGGTACGGCTTATCATAACAGGGTCAGGCGATATGATTGAAGAACTCAGGCGGGTGGTCAATGAAAGGGGCCTTAACAAAGATATTATATTTCTTCCCAGGATGAGATGGGAGGAGATGATGGGATTCACCATGTGTTGTGATGCGGGACTGTCACTTGATCCTGATAACTGCATCAATCAGCGCTTCAGTTTGCCAAACAAGCTGTTTGATTATATTGCGGCAGGTATTCCTGCAGTTGTTTCTCCTTTGCCTGAGGTATCTGCAGTCATTGATAAATATGGCTGCGGCCTTGTGCTCAGCGATGTGACACCCTATGCTATAGCAGGCATTCTTGAAAGATTGAAGGATGACAGCTCTCTTCGCTCAGCCCTGAAAGAAAATGCCCTGGCGGCGCGTCTTGAGCTCAATTGGGAAAAGGAAAGCGTGATTGAAAAGGAGTTCTTTAGAAACGCAATTAAGGCAAAATAAGGAAGAAAAAGACCGGAATGGCGAAGTGAGACAATTAAACTTCCGGTTATTTTTTTAACCGGAAGTTTGTATATTGCATACTAAATATTACAAAATACTAACCTGATCATTATGAAAACCAACCGTCGTAATTTTCTCCGTATTTCTGCTGTTGCCGGTGCAGGAGCATTTACAGCAGCCTCTGTTACCTCATGTTCCCGTAAGAAGGATATATCAGAATTGATGCCTGAGGTCAGTAAGGCTGTGATGGCCAGCCATATTCAGAAATTCAATATGTCAGGGTATGCAGCTTCGCCCCTTCAAAAAGTAAGAATTGGGTTCATAGGACTGGGTCAGCGTGGCCCGGGAGCTGTTGAACGCATGGTTCACATTGAAGGGGTGGAAATAGCAGCATTGTGCGACAAGTATACCGACAGGGTTGACAAGGTGCAGTCGATGATAGCTAAATCCGGCCTTCCGCAGGCTAAGTCATTCAGCGGGACCGAAGAGGCATGGAAAGGTATTTGTGATGATCCTGACATTGACCTCGTGTATATCTGCACACCATGGGCATGGCATACACCGATGGCTGTCTATGCCATGGAAAGCGGGAAGCATGTAGCTGTAGAAGTGCCGGCAGCAAAGACGGTGGAGGAGAGCTGGCAGCTGGTTGAAACTTCTGAACGGACTAAAAAGCATTGTATGCAGCTTGAGAACTGTTGCTATGACTTTTTTGAGCTGCTGACATTGAATATGGCGCGGCAGGGTCTGTTTGGAGAGATAATACATGGCGAAGGAGCATATATACATGACCTGCGGTGGGGTTACACATATGACAAGAACGGCTATGCTGACATGTGGCGCCTGAAAGAGAACATGCGTAACGGAAATCTCTATCCCACTCACGGACTTGGCCCTATATGCCAGATCATGAACATCAATCGCGGTGATAAAATGGATTATATGACGTCGATGTCATCTAACGATTTTGCGATGGCTTCCGAAATTGATCAGCTTGCAAAGGAAGACCCGTTCTATCAGCCTTTCGCAGGTAAAAAATACCGGGGTAATATGAATACCTCCGTGGTCAGAACCTCTGCAGGGAGAACCATAATGATACAGCATGATGTCTCAAGCCCGAGACCATACTCACGTATTCACCTTATCAGTGGTACCAAGGGTATGGCATGCAAATGGCCAGAACCTGAAAGGATAGCTCTCGGTCACTCATGGGTCTCACCCGAGGAGTTCAAAGCACTCGAGGTTAAATATACTCCGGAGATTATTAAAAGAGTGGGAGCAATGGCAAAAGAGATAGGAGGCCATGGAGGGATGGATTTCATCATGGACTGGAGACTGATTGACTGCCTGCGCAACGGCCTGCCACTTGATCAGGATGTTTATGATGCAGCTCTCTGGAGCGTCATCACTCCGCTGAGTGAATGGTCAGTGGCCAACAGATCGAATTCAATTAGTGTGCCTGATTTTACCTGTGGATCATGGAGTTCAAACAAACCGGTTGACCCCAATCTGCCACAGGGAGGCAATACGAAAGTCCTTAGTGTCGAAAGCGGTTCAAACCAACTGGAAATAAAGTTGTAATTATCTGAAGGTCTTAAGTCTGAATGTCTAATGTCTTGCAATCTTGCAATCTTGCAATCTTGCAATCGTGCACTTCTTAAATCAAAAATCGTTGATCCTTGTTCAATATTCAATCCCCCCTTGTCCTGTGCTATTGCTTTGACAGCAAATCAATAACAGCCCTGCTCATTGCGGTAACGCCTGCATTATATGCCGGGCGAAAATCAGGGTAAAATGCAGAACTGTGAAGGTATGGCAGCATTGTGCCTTTTTCCTTGCTCTCGGAATATTTTGCAGGATTGACGCCTCCAAGCCAGAACAATCCGATCCTGACCTGCTCAGGCGTCCGCCCGTATCTTCCAAAATCCTCAGCCACCGTTGAAGGACCAACTTTAATGACATTCACACTTCCCAGAATCTTACCCATCGAGACGGCTACATTGCTGACCAGTTCAGGGTCGTTATCGACAGGCGGTGTGTATTCATCGGCAACAGTTATCTCCGGCATCTGGTCTTCCTTCAGTCCGGCAGAGTAAGCCAGGCCATCAGCTATACGTTTAAGAGCTGATATAATCTGCCTGTATACATCATCGGAAAAAAACCTGATCGTTAGCTGAAGGTCAACTTCCTGAGGGATTATGTTATGTTTTATGCCGCCATGTATCGATCCGACAGTGACCACAGCAGGGGAGACAGGGTTTATTTCACGACTCACAATAGTCTGATAATCAAGTATTATCCTGGCCGCCAAAACGATAGGGTCGATCGTTTTATGAGGCATGGCACCGTGCCCTCCCACACCGAAGACCTTGATATCAACAGAATTCACACCTGCAAAAATGGGTCCGGGACAGTAGCCTACCGTTCCTGCCGGCAGATCGGGGCTGACGTGAAAGCATAGTGCATAATCCGGTACAGGGAACCTGCTGTAAAGGCCGTCATTTATCATCTGTCCGGAGCCTCCGCTGACTTCCTCTGCCGGCTGTGCCACCGCCACAACCGTACCACGCCATTTATTTCTGAGAGACGTCAGCGTAGAGAGGGTACCGTACCAGACTGTCATGTGCAGGTCATGTCCGCAAGCATGCATTACAGGTGTCTCAGCACCCTGGCTGTCAATCGCTTTGGCATCGCTGGCATATGAAAGGCCTGTCATTTCCATAATAGGAAGTGCATCCATATCGGTCCTGAGCATCAGCACCGGCCCGGAGCCATTCCTGAAAACTCCGACTACTCCATTGCCGCCTATGCCGGTAGTAACTTCAAAACCAAGCTTCCTGAGAGCTTCTGCCATCTTCGCTGCGGTTTTGAACTCCTGCAGTGACAGCTCCGGATTCTGATGAAGATCCCTGTACATAGCCTCAGCACCTGTGACCGATGATGCTACCTCTTTTTTGATCAGGCTGTTAATATCCTGACCCGTCACAGGGAGTGCAACCACAATAATAAAAAAAGACGCTATTTCAATCAGTTTCTTCAGGGTTTTGGTATTAATCCTCTCAAATTTAGGAATATATTTGGATTGGCATCGGCACTTTAGAAATTATGAACTATGGAAACTGGGCTTTTTAATTCACGCTGGCAGGACGGCAAGGAGTCTGCCAAAGCCGACGAATTCATCTACGAGGTTGACAGGTTCGAAGATATAAGTGTGCTTAAGTACCGTCTTCCGGGATTTGAGGAGCTTTCATCAGGTGAGAAAGAGTTCATATACTATCTTTCAGAGGCTTCGCTGTGCGGAAGGGATATACTGTGGGACCAGAATTTCAAATATAATCTTACAATCAGAAAGACAATTGAAGCGGTCATTAATTCATATACCGGAGACAAGCATGCCGCTGACTTTACCTTGTTCATGACCTGGGCCAGAAGGGTCTTCTTTGCCAACGGAATTCACCATCATTATTCTAATGACAAGTTTGTGCCTGGTTTTTCTGAAGATTATTTCGCGATCCTGGTGAATGGAAGTGACTCGTCGTTGCTTCCTCTCAGGGAAGGACAGCAGATCGGTGACCTGATTGCAATGCTTTCACCTGTGATCTTTGATCCGCTCCAATACCCGAGGAAAGTCAACCAGTCGGATGGTGCTGATCTGATCACTTCATCTGCAAATAACTTTTACCAGGGTGTTACACAGGCAGAGGTCGAAAGGTATTATGCTGCCAAAGCCGACCATTCTGATCCCAGACCAATCTCATGGGGACTGAATACGAAAATTATCAAGGCTGATGGCAAGGTTGCCGAAATACCTTATCAGAGTAATGGTTTGTATGGTCCTGCCATTGATCAGATTGTCTCTTGGCTGGAGAAAGCGAAGAATGTAGCTCTCAGCGATATCCAGAAGATGGAAATCGGACTGCTTATTGAATACTATAAGACCGGTGACCTGAAGACCTGGGACGATTATAATATTCTCTGGGCAGGAAACACCGGACTTTCCGTTGATTATATAAACGGATTTATCGAGAAATACAGTGACCCTCTCGGGATGAAAGCCACATGGGAGGCGGTTGTTGAATACAAGGATGTCGAGGCATCGAAGCGCACGTCCGTCATTACTGAGCATGCGCAGTGGTTTGAAGATAACTCTCCTGTGGACCCGCAATACCGGAAGGAAAAGGTTACCGGGGTAGCTGCCAGCGTAATTAACGTTGCAATGCTTGGCGGCGACTGCTACCCTGCCTCACCGCTGGGTATCAACCTGCCAAACTCCAACTGGATCCGGGCTGAAACGGGTTCCAAATCTGTTTCACTGGCAAACATTACGGATGCAAAAGACATAGTATCGAGAGATAGCGGTCTGCTCGAAGAGTTTGCCTATGACCAGACAGAGATTGACAGGGCAGTAAAATACGGGTCTCTTGCCGATGCCCTGCACACCGACATGCATGAATGTATTGGCCATGCAAGCGGAAAGCTGGCTCCGGGGACTGACCCAAACGCGCTGAAAAACTATGCTTCCCCGCTGGAAGAGATGAGGGCTGATCTCTTCGCACTCTATTTTGCGATGGATCAGAAAATGGTAGAAACAGGATTGATGCCTTCAGCTGAGCCCGCGAAAGCACAGTATGATAACTACATACGCAACGGTATTATCATTCAGACAGCCAGAATAAAGCCTGGAAAGGACATCGAAGAGGCACATATGAGATGCCGTTCTGCGATAGCCCATTGGGTCTATGAAAAAGGCCGTGATGATCAGGTGATTGAAATGGTGTCACGTGATCAGAAGACTTTTGTGAAGGTCAATGACTATGAAAAGCTAAGGGCACTTTTTGGCGAGATGCTGAAGGAGGTTCAACGGATAAAATCAGAAGGCGATCTTGAGGCAGGAAAGAACATGATCGAAAATTACGGGGTAAAAATTGATCCTGCTCTTCATTCTGAAATAATGGCGCGCTATGAGAAACTTAACCTCGCACCTTACAGTGGTTTTGTAAATCCGGTGCTCGTGCCGGTTTTTGATGCCCATGGAAAAATCACTGATGTCAGGGTCGAATATTGCTCTGACTTCCTTGGTCAGATGATGGAATACGGGAAGAAATATTCATTTTTGAATGAACAAATCTCTATAATTGACAGGTCACCCCTACGGGGTTGAGGATTGAATTCTTTCTTCAATTCTACAAACAGTAAGCCGCCATGCGGCTAACAGCTCCATAGGAGCTCGTTGTTTGCAGGAATAATGGTTATTAAAAACAGTAAGCCGCCATGCGGCTAACAGCT
>Ga0207931_1000027_pt1 | contig 47674 bp, 46 predicted proteins | sample NGESurdeep092012_2_FD_184478 | JGI IMG/M metagenome (GOLD analysis project Ga0207931, IMG submission 184478) | Arctic peat soil microbial communities from Barrow, Alaska - NGEE Surface sample 415-1 deep-092012 (SPAdes) | ecosystem: Environmental > Terrestrial > Soil > Wetlands > Peat ...
AAAGGTGAAATCCGGATCAGTGGACAGGTCCGGCTTGAGCAGGTGATCATCACCGTCAGCGACCAGGGTCCGGGAATTGACCCAGCCGACATCCCCTATATCTTCGATCGCTTTTACCGTTCAGACCAGGCCGTTCGCAAAACGAAAGGCGCCGGGCTGGGACTTTACCTGGCCAAAGCCATCGTCGAAGCCCATGGCGGGCGCATGTGGGTGGACCCGCAGCCCGGCTCCGGTGCCCGTATCTGTTTTTCCCTGCCGCGTTCGCGCGAAATGGGGTAAGATAGGCCGTTCGCAAATAATAACCGATCCCATTTTCTTTTATATCGAGAGTATCCATGCCTCCTAAAAAGACCCAGATCTCCTGCCCACGCTGCCGCCAGCCTGTCGTCGCTCAGATCGAGCAACTCTTTGACGTTACCTCCGACCCCGGCGCGAAACAACGTCTCCTGGGCAGCGTTTCCAATTTTGCCGTCTGCCAATCCTGCGGCTACAACGGCCCGCTGGCCACACCCATCGTATACCACGACGCCGATAAAGAACTCCTGCTTACCTATTTCCCAGGAGAACTGGGCATGCCCATTAACGAGCAGGAAAAACTCATCGGTCCGTTCATCACCCAGGTCACAAACCGCCTGCCGCCCGAAAAGCGCAAAGCCTACCTCCTGCGCCCACAGGGTTTCCTGACTTATCAGAGTCTCATCGAGCGAGTCCTCGGCGCTGACGGGATTACCCCGGAAATGATCCAGGCGCAACAGAAACGCGTTTCACTGGTGGAACACCTGCTCAGCGCGACCACTGCGGAGGTCCGTTCGGAAATCATCAAGCAGAATGCAGCGCTCTTCGATGCTGAATTTTTTACCATTTTTAACCGTCTTGTGGAAGGCGCGCTCTCCTCCGGCCAGGAACAAGCCGCCCACTCGATGGATGAGATCCAGAAACAACTCCTTGCCGAAACCGAGTACGGGCGCAAGGTTGCTTCTCAATCGAACGAAATCCAGGAAGCCATCAAAACCTTGCAAGCCGCAGGGAAGGGACTCGACCGCGAGAAGCTGCTCAGCGTCCTGGTCGATGCCCCCAACGATGACCGCCTGAACGCCCTGGTCAGTTTCACTCGCCCGGGGTTGGATTATCTATTCTTCCAGAGTCTCACCGAGCGCATCGAAAAAGGTTCCGGCGAGGAACGCAAGAAGCTGGAGACCCTACGGGAAAAATTACTAGAGATCACCCGCAAGATTGATCAGCATATGGAAGAAGAAACCAAACGCGCTGGGGCATTGCTCAACAACTTGTTGTCCGCCGAAAACATCCAGCAGGCGACTACCGAACACTTGAATGAAATAAATGATATTTTTGTCCAGGTGCTCAATCGTACCCTCCAGGATGCCAACAAAAAGAATGACTCCGTCTTGATGCCAAAACTCCAACAGATTGTGGCCGTGCTGCAACAAGCCAGCGCCCCGCCCCCCGAACTGGCCCTGCTGGAAGAAATGCTCGCCGCCCCGGATGAAACCGCACTGAACAAAATGATCGAACAACATGCTGCGGAAATCACCCCCGAATTCAGTTCCATCGTTGCCAGTGTTATCTCTCGCAGCGAGGAACAAGCCGGCGGAAAAACGTCTGGCGAGGAGGCTGAGATGCTGAAAAAACTCCAGGCCATCTACCGGGCAGTTCTGAAGTTCACGATGAAGAAAAACTTGGGGTAATAACGAGAACTTCCGCAGAGATGAACATGCGGAAGTTCTTTTCATTATTAAACTGCTGGCGGATTATCCAGCCGGATGCCATGTCCGCGTACCGTCACTATGTAAGTATGCACCGGGTCAATCACCTCAATCCGGTCACGCAGACGGCGAAGGAGCGCGTCCAGCGCCTGGTCCGAGACGCCAACAGCTTCCTCATCTCCCCACACTTCACTGACCAGTTGATGCCGGTCCACCACCTGTCCCTTATAATCAGAGAGCACCCGCAGTACATGGAACTGCAAAGCTGATAATGGCGGGTCAATCAGCTGGTTATCCACCCACACCCGCCGGGAGCGAAGATCCAGCCGCACGCCTCCGGAAGCATCTTCGAAGTCGGACAATGGGACGGTCGCGTCCGAAGTCAGGTAGAGAAATTGCTGGGCCAGCGCAATCTGCACTGTGTCCCCATCCTGCAAAGTTACCTTTCCCACCACCGGGGTCCCATTACGGTGTACACCGTTTTTGCTGCCCAAATCTTCGAGAACGATCCCTTCGAGTGTCGGCGACAGGCGGGCATGGAAACGCGAAACCTGCCTGTCAGGAATGACCACTTCGCAGGTCAACTCACGCCCGATAGTGAGTATTTTATTTAGAACCCAACGCTCACCTTTTAGCGGGCCGGTCTGTCCAATCAATAATGGGGCTTCTTCCAAGTTCCCGTCCATACGCTATACTCCTAGAGAAGTGGATTATACAACAGGATATCAAAAGACGCTTATAATATAACTAATTGTAAACGGATGCGCAACACTGGTCAAACGACGCCGAAACCACTGCCAGCTATGCGCCGCCTCATTTCTTGTTTGCTGCGAATCGGACCGATATGCCTGTCGCGCTAAAAACCAGAGAGGTGCTGCGCGGCCGTTATCGCATTCGCGAGCGCATTGGTCAGGGAGGCATGGGTAATATCTACCTGGCCGACGACCTGCGTCTGGAAGGACGCCGCTGTGCGCTCAAAGAAGTCGAACACGACCGTACTGTACCTGCCAAACTACTCAAGGAGGCTCGTCAGCAATTCCTGCACGAAGCCACCGTTTTGGCGCGCCTGGACCATCCCAACCTGCCCAAAGTCTCAGACTTCTTCTCCATTGGCCCGCGCGACTATCTGGTGATGGATTACATTCCCGGTAAAGACTTGCGCCTCCGGATGATGGATGCCAAGCAGAACAACTCGTTCCTGGTTGAAGAAGATGTGCTTGGCTGGGCTAATCAACTGGCCGATGCCCTGACATACCTTCACAACCAGATCCCCCCACTCGTCCACCGGGACGTGAAACCGTCCAACATGAAGATCACCCCCAATGGCCTGCTCAAACTGGTGGACTTTGGCTTGGTAAAAGCCCTCGTCCCGGATGAAATGACCGTTACCGTCATCCAGGGACGCGGTACTGCCCTCTACACACCCCTTGAACAATACGGAGGCGACGGTCGCCACACCGACATCCGCAGCGATATTTACGCCTTCGGCTGCACCCTCTACCATCTGCTCACAAATAACCCTCCCACCGACGCCCGGGACAGATTTTTACATCCCTCCGGTATGCCCATGCCGCGCAAACTCAACCCGGCCATAAGCCCCCGCACTGAACGTGCCATCCTTTGGGCGATGGAGCTGCACCCCAATGATCGCCCGGCGACTGTAGAGGATTTCCGTCAATTTTTGATCGGAACGCGTGAACTGCCTCCTCGTCCGCAGGGACAGGTGCGCTCACAGAATTCGCTCACTCAACTCATTAAAGGGAAACCAGAGCGGGTTTTACTTCTGGTATCTGCTGGCCTGTTGATCGTCAGTCTGGTTGCTTCTTTGATTCCATAGACAGACGCCGCCAGGTATAAGCGGCTCCATAACCAACCGCAACGCCCAGTAAAACAACCCCCATCATCCCCAGCCATCCACTACTACGAAGATAAACCGCCGCACCTGGCAGGCGCACGGCCAGATAGGTATACGCCAGCAACCCGCCGGTGACCATGCAGAGTGTCCAGCGCATCGCCCAGCGCGTAGTGATATACTGCTTACCAAACCAGTAAGCGAGAATACCCAGTCCCCCCAGGATGAGCATCGTGCCAAACCATCCACCCAGGCCCGGATACCCCTGGGCCAATGGTGAAGAAGGTGTCACTACTGGGGTGATAATGGGTTCTGGTGTAGAAGTTAGAGTAATGGTTGGAGTCGGAGCCAGGATCGTAACACTGAATCCTTCGCCAGAGACATCCATTTGTAAAACGACCGAGGTTAAAGCAGGATCACTCTCTGCGCGGATTTCAAGCAGTCCTGGTCGGTCAATACTGAATGAAGCCCCTGCCAGGCCCTGTTGCGTGGTCGCATCGATCTGTTGGACGGGTAACCCCTCCCCGCTCAATGCAATTTTAAAGCGTACCCCTGTCCCGTCCGGGACTGGGTGACCGTTATGGTCAAGAATGACACTTGTCTTCACCGAAACGGTATCCCCAACGCGGAAAGATACTGTGGGAGTCGCTTCGGGAGTCGCTTCGGGAGTCGCCGAGGCCGTCGAAGCAGGTACTGGTGACAGGTCTATCGAGAGCCCGATGACTTGATTCGGGTCGGGGGTGGTTGCAGTGAACAGGTCATATACGATCCCTGGTACGGAAACAGGCAACGAACCCGCCGGGGAAAGTTCCCGGAAAAGTAGACGAGCCGCCACTTCCACAAACGGTGCGGATTTGCTGTAAAGACAGTAATAGGCTGTCAACTTGGAAATATCGGTGGGGTCGAGAAAATACGGGGCATTGAAAGCAAACAAGACAATCCGTTTATCGCGCAGCAAGTCTTGCCGCTCGGAAAGGAATCGGCGCAGGAGCGTGGTTTGGGACTCACCAGGCTCAGCATCCAGCATATTGATAACCACCCATCCTGCCTGGCCCAATGAGCCTACCAGGGATGGGTCACCTGCCCCGCCCTCCAGGATGGCATCCAAACTTGTAAAAGGATAGGAAATAAGGTGGTTAGCCTGCACCTGCCCGCCAGCCTGGGGGCCGTAGAGACGCAGGATCACATTTTCCAGAGCATCCACCGCCAGCAAGGATTCCTCTCCGCAAGTACTGCATTGGCTCCCACCCCGAGTGTCGGTCAGAAAAACGATCCGGTCGCCCACCACAGGAGGCGACGGGAGGACAGTATCGAGATCTGCAATATTCGGGCTGACCAGAGTGGCGGACTCACGGGCAACTTCAAACGTTACCGCTTGCGACTGCCCCAGGTTTGCCAGTCCCTCCGACGGCGGAGTAGTCTCTGACAGGTAAAAATCGCCGTAGGTGCGATATTTGGCAGTCAGGATGCGAACAACCGCATCATCAACACGTTGGGCAAAGGCCGGATCTTCACGATATTTTTGACCGAAGAAATCAATCGCGTTGACAACAGTCGTATAATTATCCAGCGCATCGCTGGAAACAATATTCCCCATGAAGAGCAGGTCATTCCCAGCCAGGAAAGCATCCCGTGCCACCAGCCGAGCCATAAAAGATTGTCCGCCAGGATCATAGAAGCGGCGCACTGTCTGGCTGCCGAGATCGTCGCTGACCATCAGCCCTCCAGCCGCGCGCCAAGTTGCAAAGGCCGGGAGAGACAGGATCTGCAAAAGCGCCTGCGGGTCAAAACTGACCGGGCGTGTGGTCGAGCGGATGTTGCCCTGGAAACCCTGGTAGCGGATGTGGGAAACCAGCAGACCATCAGCAGTACTTTCGGGAGTAGAAGCACTCCCCGTAACGGAGAAAAATGGAGCCAACTCAATTTGCTTCAATTGTTCAAGCGACTTGCGGACCGTAGCTGGTTCTTCTCCGGCGGGACGGTCAGCGCTACCGCGGCCGGGGAAGTGGTCAGCGATAACCGCCAACCGTCCATTGCTGCCGGTATGCAGGCCGGTGATATAGGCACTCCCCATCGCCCCTACCCAATACGGATCACCACCGAAAGCGCTTGCGCCCAATCCGTTCCCCAGCGTGGATCCAGGTGATTCGAGTACATCCAGCGAAGGGCCGAAATACAGGTTAAATCCAATGCTGGAAAGTTCCTGTCCGGCAACCGCACCGACCTGTTCAGCCAGTGCTGGATTCCAGGTCGCGCCGAGCGCCATCAAATCAGGCAGAGGAGTCAGACCCTTGAGGATCTGGTCATTGGGATAGCCATCTCCATCCTGGGAGATGCCAATGAAGAGGGGGATGTAATTAGACGGGGCGGAAGTGGGCGTCGGCGCGGGAGTGGGTGTGCCAGTCTCTGTGCCAGTCTCTTTGCCAGCGGGCAAGCCTTGCGAGGCCTGCCATTCGGCAGACTGCAACTGGGCAATCAGTTGTAAGGCTCCTGAAACAGTGTCGGGGGCAGCCACAAAATTGTCATTGCCGGCCAACAAAACCACACCCCCAACATGGTGACTGGCGATAAGGTCATAAATCTGGGAGTTCTGGTCCACCGTAGAACCAGTGAAGGTCACTAAAAAGAGTTGTCCCACCCGTTCCTCCGGCGTCATCTTCGCCAGCATCTGACCTGCGTTTACGGCCGGATCGCTACTTTGGAACGAACCCGAGGCGCGCACGGCGGCAGTCGGGCTAAGGGACACCACCAACGAAACCAATAAAAGGATGAATAGAAAACGGCGAAGAATCATTTTATTAGAACCAGTGACAAAGTTCTTGATGAGATGAGTGGAGCGATGCGTAACGCAGCCTAATCAAGCCACTCCGATGGGATTACTTGCCTCTCCCAACCAGACGGAGCGCCAGCGCCGCGTCATCGGTAATGATACCGTCAACGCCCAGGCTAATCATGCGTTTGATATCCGTTTCAGCAGTGACCGTCCAGGCGTTGACCCGTTTCCCATCCGCGTGGATACGGTAAACCAACCCAGCATTCACATCCGTCATGTACGGATTCAAGGCCGCGTAATCGCCACGCCAACCAAAGGTCCGACCCCAGAAGCCTATCAGGCCGGGCAGCGTCAGGAGTCCGCGCGGGACCTCGGGCAGGAGCAGGCGTGCCATCCGCAGGTTGCGCGCAAAGAAAGACGAGAAGAGCACCCGGCTTTGCAATCCGTGTTTCTTGACCAGTTCTGCCACCTTCGGCACCAGCGCGTCGTTTGGATTGGAATAGTTGGTCAATTCAACATTCATGTAAACACGTTTTCCAACCGATTCTAAAACCTCATCAAGGCTGGGAATTCTTTCGCCGGGGAATTGCCCGGGAAACTGCACACCAGCATCCAGATCCTTCAGTTCCGCAAGGGGAAGTTTGGCTGTATTCCCAGTTCCGTTCGTGGTGCGGTCCACTGTCTGGTCGTGGAGGACGATAACCTGGCCGTCTGCTGTTAATTTCACGTCGAACTCAATAGCATCCGCGCCCTTCTCGATAGCTTGCTTGAATGCAGAGAGTGTATTTTCCGGAGTATAAGCTTTATCGCCGCGATGGGCAATGATAACAGGGGATGGCAAATCGGTCCACATTTTAGATATCCACAAAGTAAGCTTGCGAGGCGCGGTCAATCATTTCCTTCGTCATCGTCGGATCGGTGGAAAGATAGCGGGCGATATCGAGAATTTGGTCACACAGGTCGCGCGGATGGGAGGCACGCATTTTACGATCGCACTTGATGTAGTACTCCTGCAAGAGATAGGCCAACCCCTGGTCGTTGTATGGAATGCCTTTCTGCTGGGACACACGCTTAAAAATTTCACGATAATCCTCAAAAGAAGGATCGGATATTTCAATCTTATGGCGCAGGCGGCGCAAAAAGGCTTCGTCCACCAGGTCGCGCGGCGGCAGGTTGGTGGAGAACACCACCAGCACGTCGAACGGGATTTCGATTTTACGGCCCGTGTGCAGGGTCAGGTAATCGACACGGTTTTCGAGCGGGACGATCCAGCGGTTGAGCAAATCACGTGGCCGTACCTGCTGCCTGCCAAAATCGTCAATCAGTAGAATCCCCCCGTTGGCCTTGACCTGGAAGGGGGCCTCGTAGAATTTATTGTTATCGTCAAAGACGAGATCGAGGCCTGCCAGGGTCAGTTCGCCGCCGACCATAATGAACGGGCGGCGGATCTTGACCCAGCGCGGGTCGCTCCGTCCGCTGCGCAGACCGCCGGTCCCATTCGGTTGGTAATCCGAATCTGAGGCGAGTTGGTGGTTAACCGAGTCGTACAATTTGACAATCTGCCCATCCAGATAGAGCGCATAAGGGATATACATCGTCTGGCTCAAAACGAGATTACCAAACGCTTTCGCCACGCTGGTTTTGCCGTTACCTGGAGGCCCATAGAGAAATATTGATGTACCGGAGTTCAGTGCCGGGCCAAGGCGCTGGAAAATAGCCTCAGAAAGGACCAACTGGGAAAGAAGCTGACGCATTGTCCGGCTGGTGATTGCCACCCGTCCGCGGCTCTGGCGGCGGATGGTTTCGTTATAAACTTCTATCGGGACAGGCGCCGGGCCTGCATACTGGTTGCGCTCCAGGGCCTCTCGGGCGTGGACGATGCCCGCACCTGTGATGGCATATTGATACGCACCTTCCCCCAATCCCATTTGCGAGGATTTCACCTCAATGAGTTTCTCGCGTTTGAGCGTTTCGAGAATCTGATCAACAATCCCCGCAAAAGGGAGAGCAATCTCCTCGGCAGCCTTAAAGCCGGAGAGATAGCCTTGGAAATAAAAAATCTTTAACGCCAAATCCTGCAACCATAGCAACGACAGGCCAGTATCTTCCAACTTGGTCATTGGCGGAGGAACAAATGAATCACCCTGGGCAGCAAATTCAGTACTTTGTACAGCAGTCATAGCGGCCTCCCGCTTGAGAATACAAATGAATTATAGCACGCCGATTTTTTTACAGGGTTGCATTTCGTTTATAATCGGGCCATGACTCTTTCGGTTATTATCCCTATCTACAACGAAATAAACACCTTTAACAAGATATTGGAACGCGTTCTGGCGACTGAGCTCGCAGACGAGGTTCTTATCATAGACGATGGTTCTACGGATGGGACCCGTGACCTACTCGCTGCGCTGGAAGGCCGCCAAGGTGTCCGGGTGATCTTCCACACACAGAACCAGGGCAAAGGTGCAGCTGTCCGTACCGGCATCTCTGCTGCGACCGGTGATGTGGTACTCATCCAGGATGCAGATCTGGAGTACGATCCACGCGATTATCCTGCCTTGCTCAAACCCATCGAGGAGGGCAAAGCAGATGTGGTCTATGGGTCGCGTTTTCTGGGCGGACCACGCCGGGTAACCATGTTCTGGCACATGCTTGCCAACAAATTACTCACCCTTACGACCAATCTGCTCTATGACACCATTCTGAGCGATATGGAAACCGGCTACAAAGTGTTCCGCCGGGAAGTGCTGGAAAACATCAAATTGCGCGCTAACCGCTTCGACTTCGAGCCGGAATTCACTGCCAAGATTCTCAAACAGAAAGTGCGCATTTTCGAAGTGCCAATCACCTTCAACCCACGCGATTATACGGAAGGCAAGAAAATTAAGTTGAAAGATGCTTTTGAGGCTGTCTGGGCTTTGCTGAAATACAGATTCGTTGATTGATACATAAAAGACAGAGGCTCCCCTAGATTAATAAGGGAGCCGATATTGCTCTGGTCATACTCCAATATCTATACAGCTATTTTACCAGCATTGGTTGGAAAGGCCAGACGCGTCGCTATTGAAGCCCAGTGCACAAGTATTATCTATTTGATACACATCCGGGAGAGTATTCAATAGGATAAACTGAGCCGGGTCGAATGCTCCCTGATAGGCTCAAGCCCACCACGCAAAACCAGGATCGGCATCCAAAAGGGCTGGTTTGAAAGCGAATTCGATATCTTTAGTGGGGGTGCGGTGTGCCCAAACCTTTTACTATTCACCCATTTCAGAAATACATTCTTCCTATTCCTGAACCCCGCCAATTAGGACAGCCCGGCAGGCTTCACATCTTTTAGGTTTAATTGCAGAGATGTCCGTCCATTGAATTCGTTGGATTCGAAGGTATACAGCAAATCCACCCGGAGCGGCAGATCGGGCTGGAGCTGACCGAGCCGGAAACCGATCGCGTCGAAAGTAACGCGTCCATCTGTAACCACCAGCTTCAGGTGTTTACTTTCAGTCCCGACTGTCCGCGAATTGGTGACACGCGCATCCCGGCTGACAAATACCGCTTCCGGGTTGCCATAACCGGTCGGCTGGAGATATTCCAGGTGTTTGAGCAACTCTGGTTTCAGGTCCGAAAGCGGGACCTCAACGTCTGCGGTCAATGTTTGACGCAAATCTCGACCTCGCAATTGTTCCGTCGCCAGAGATTTCAGCCGTACCTTGAGCGCTTCCAGATTCTCGTTGCGGACGGTGAAACCTGCTGCAGCGGCATGTCCGCCATGACGTATCAGCAGATCCTTGCACCGGTCAAGGGCTTCGGTGATATGGAATTCCGGGATGGAACGGCATGAGCAGCGTGTGGTTTCGGCATATCTCTGGCCAACCACGGCTGGACGGTAATAGATCTCCACCAGGCGCGACGCAGCCAGACCAACCACACCAGCATTGAAATCGGGATGGACGGCAAATAATAAATCCGCTGCTGGATCATCAGCCAGGGCTATTGCCTCCGCTTCCGCTTGAATTTTACGGGTGATCTCCTGTCGCTGACGGTTTTGTATATTCAGTTGCTGCGCCAAGACGCCAGCGGTCTTGACATCCGTGGTGGTCAGTAGGTCAAATGCCGCCAGCGCCGATTCCAGCCTCCCAGCTGCGTTCAGGCGCGGCCCGAGAATGTAGCCGATGCTCGTTGCATTGATGCGGGACAGAGGCAGATCCGACACCGCCGCAAGAGAGAATAAACCCTGTCGTTTAGTCTCGCACAGTTTTTGTAGTCCCTTGCGGACCAGAATCCGGTTTTCGCCCACCAGTGGCGCCAAATCAGCAACCGTTCCCAGCGCGACCAGGTCAAGCAGATCATCTGCTTGAAACCCTTCCGAGGCTGTCCCGATAGAATCCAATAGAGCCTGCACGATCTTATAGGCCACCCCCACACCAGCCAAATCTTTATCGGCATATAAATCGCCAGCCTGTTTTGGATTGACAACGGCAAATGCCGGGGGTAGGTCGCCATCCGCTGGCTGGTGGTGATCGGAGATGATCAGGTCAAGGCCGATTGCCCGGGCGTGAGCGGCCTCGTCGGGTGAACGGATGCCACAATCCACGCTGATGACCAGCTTGACGCCGTCTGCCTGAAGAGCGGAGAGTGCCTCATTATTCAAACCATAGCCTTCGTCGAAACGGTTGGGGATGTAGCCGCGTACATTCCCTCCCAGGGCACGCAGAGCCTGCACGAGCAATGCCGTAGCGGTGACTCCGTCTACATCGTAATCGCCATAGATGGCAATTGGCTCATGATGGTAGAGAGCATAACGTACGCGTTCCACGGTGGCTGGGATACCGGTCATGTGGAACGGGGAAGGGTCGAAATTCGCTTCGGCGCGCAGGTAGGCTCGCGCGGCCGCGTCCGTGGCATAGCCGCGGTTAAACAATATCTGCCGCATGATCGGCGAAAAAGCAGCCAGGGCTTCATTCGCCTGCGGCGTGACAGGAGCAGAGACAAGCCACCGTTTACCTTGGTTTAATGCCATTTGAGTAGTATGCCCCGCCAATCCAGCGACCTGAACAACTCAGTCTAGTTGAATATCTTCTTGACTTGGTAAATTCCCGTCACCAGTTTATCCACGTCTTCTTTTACGCTGTATATGTAAAAGCTGGCACGCGTGGTCGCAGTAATCCCAAACTTCTCGTGCAGCGGTTGGGCGCAATGATGACCTGCGCGCACCGCGACGCCATAGTTGTCCAGGATTTGGGCCACATCATGGGGATGGACACCTTCCAGTGTAAACGCGGCAACACCGCCCTTCTTTTCAGCAACCGGACCCAGGACCTGCACACCGGGGATTTCTTCCAGATGTTCCAATGCGTAAGCGATCATCTCTTGCTCGTGAGCTGCCACAGAATCCATGCCAACTCCGGTCAGGTATCCCACCGCCGCGCCGAATCCGACCGCCTCGGCGATGGCTGGTGTCCCGGCCTCGAATTTATGCGGGATGTCGTTCGGTGAGAACGAGCGCAGATGGACGGTCTTGATCATGTCACCGCCCCCCAGGAACGGGGGCATGGTCTCGAGCAATTTGGCCTTCGCATACAGCGCGCCGATGCCGGTCGGACCGAGCATCTTGTGCGCCGAAAAAGCCAGGAAATCCACATCGAGAGCTTGCACGTCTACAGGCAGATGTGGCACGGATTGGGCACCGTCCACAAGTGCCAGCGCCCCCGCTTCATGTGCCAAACGGATCATCTCCGCGGCAGGATTAATCGTCCCCAGGACATTGGACATACCGCTAAACGCGACCAATTTCGGGGTCCACGAAAGAAGCGAGCGGTATACATCCAGGTCAAGCAGACCTTCACCCGTCACCGGGATAAATTCCAGTGTTACGCCGCGTTCCGCCGCCAGTTGCAACCAGGGGACGAGATTGGAGTGGTGTTCCATTTCAGTCAGGATGACCACATCCCCGGCTTTCAGATTAGCACGCGCCCAGGTATATGCCACAAGATTGATAGACTCGGTCGCATTGCGTGTGAAGATAATCTCACTCGCTGATGAGGCGTGAATGAAATCCGCCACTCGTTGACGGGATTGTTCGTACATCGCTGTGGCTTCTTCAGCCAAAGTATGTACACCGCGGTGGATATTGGCGTTGTTGTGACGATAGTACTCGTCCATCACCTGGATTACGAAGAGGGGTTTTTGTGTAGTCGCCGTAGAGTCCAGATAAACGAGTGGAATGCCGGGGCGTACTTCGCGGCTCAGGATGGGAAAATCCTTGCGAATGGTGTTGGCGTCGAGGGACATATTTGTCAGCGATGTTAGTATTCGAGAATTTCTTTGCTGCCAAGTTTTTTCTGCGTACCGGAAGGGCGGATATGCTCCGATGTAACAGGATACCAAAGAATCTTGTCCGGAACCATCCAGCCGTCGGTCAGGAAGACGTTGGATCGGAATTGAACCGCGACCATCTTATTATCGATCTGCACGACAATGCCTTTCAGCCAGCCGCGCACGCGCTCGCTATTCTTTTCATGGTCGCAAAAGACTTCCACAGTATCGCCAACCTCAAAACTATGTTCTATGCCAGGTGAACGCATAAATGCAAATTGTGCCATCGGGCCTCCCCGAGAAACCTTCTTTTGTTTCCTATTGTAGCCAGGAGTACGATCATTGGCAAGCACTTTGGCGGTCATTGGGTGGCCGTCTTTTCATGGATCGCTTGCTGGAAGCGGGCGCGTACACCTTCAAAGGGAATGCGTTGCATAATAGGGTCGAAGAATCCTTCCACGAGTAGCCGTTCGGCTTCCTTGTAGGGAATACCGCGCGACTTAAGATAGAACAGGGGTTCCTGTTCGAGTTTACCGACAGTCGCTCCATGTGTGCAGCGGACATCATCGGCAAGAATTTCCAGGCCTGGGATGGAATCGGCGCGTGCGTTTGGGCTGAGTATGAGATTGCGGTTGGCCTGGTAACCATCCGTCTTTGCCGCACCAACGGCGACGTATATCATGCCTTGCCAGACGGAGCGGCTGTGGCCCTTCAGAGCACCTTTAAAAAGCAGATCGCTGGTGGTATGCGGGGCCAGGTGGTTCTGCTGAGTATCATGGTCGAGGTGCTGGTTGCCGTCGGTGAAATAAAAACCAGACATACGGCCGGTCGCACCTTCCCCGACCAGGTCCAACTCTGAAAAGTTTTTCGTGAGGCGCGAACCGATCGCTCCAAAAATCCAGTCCAGGTTGCCGTCGCGGCCCACACTGACACGTTCGTGAGAAAAATTCCAGACGTGCCGTCCCCACGACTGCAATTCTACAAACCGCAGGGAAGCGTTATCGCTGACTTTTATCTCGACGATCCCAGCATGGAGCGCCGGTCCGGTTTCGTCTGGCGAGGCTGCCTCGTGGACATAGGTCACCGACGCGCCCTCATCCACCCAAACCAGGATATGCGAAAGATACGCCAAATCCATACCAGGACCCCAAAGCAAGCTGTTCAACGGCTGCTCAACGGTAATGCCTTTGGGGACGTAAAGCACCACACCGTTCTGCGCGAGCGCCCCGGCCAGCGCGGCGAATTTGCCTTCTTCCGGCCTGACGGTCTGCCCGGTCATCCTGGCAACCAATTCCGGGTTTTCGCGTTCGGCGGTCTGCATGTCAGTAAAGATGATGCCTTTTTTAATCAACTCCGGGCTGAGGTACTGTTTCGCACCGCCGGGCAAAAGGACAACCTGTCCACCGTGTTTATTAGCAGTCAGCGGCTTGAGTAGATCTGCTGGAACAGGTGCAAGGTCCCGGAATGCTCCGTCTGTGGGCAGGTGGACCGTATCGGCAGGTAATTCACGCAGGTCTGTGCGCCGCCACGCTTCCTCGGTCATGGTCGGCAGGGACAAGCGGTTGAATATCTGCCAGGCTTTCTGACGATAATCCGCCAAGACGCCTGTGGCCGGAACCATCCCAGCAGTGAAGGCAAAAGTTTTTGCCGGGGCTCCGCGACGGCGAGATCGGGTGACGATAACTTTTTGTTTCTCTAACATGTCAACCCACCGAGCCTTCCATTTGAAGCTGGATCAGCCGGTTCATCTCGACGGCATATTCCATCGGCAACTCTTTCACCAACGGCTCGATAAAGCCGGAGACAACCATCGTAGTGGCTTCTTCCTGGCTCAAGCCGCGGCTCATCAGGTAGAATAACTGCTCCTCGCCCACTTTCGAGACCGAGGCCTCGTGGCCGATGCTGACATCACTCTCGTCAATTTCGATATACGGATAGGTATCCGAACGAGACTGCGGGTCAAGGATGAGGGCATCGCAAGTGGCATTGGACCGGACGCCAGTTGCACCCTTATAGACCTTGAGCAGGCCGCGGTACGAGGAACGTCCGCCGCCCTTCGAGATGGACTTGGAAATAATCTTGCTGGTCGTATTCGGGGCAAAATGCACCATCTTTGATCCGGCATCCTGATGTTGGCCGGGACCGGCAAAGGCCATCGAAAGCATCTCGCCGTGTGCGCCCGGTTCCATCAAATAACAGGATGGGTATTTCATCGTGACCTTGGATCCGAGGTTGGCATCCACCCACTCGTGGGTGGCATTTGCATATATCTTGGCCCGTTGAGTCACCAGGTTGTAGACGTTGGTGGACCAATTCTGGATCGTGCTGTAGCGCGAACGCGCGCCTTTCTTCACAATGATTTCAATGACTCCACTGTGAAAGGAGTCGGTGTTGTACTGGGGAGCTGTGCAGCCCTCCACGTAGTGTACCTGCGCTCCTTCATCCACAATGATGAGCGAACGCTCGAACTGGCCGACGTTGGCTATGTTCAGACGGAAGTAAGCTTGCAAGGGCAGGTCTACCTTGACGCCTTTCGGCACATAAACAAAGGATCCGCCCGACCAGACAGCCGAGTTGAGCGCGGCGAACTTGTTATCTTCAATCGGGATGACCGTTCCGAAGTATTCGCGGAACATGTCTGGATGTTGGCGTAAACCGTCTTCGATGGAAAGGAAAATGACGCCCTGTTTTTCAAGGTGCTCGAGGATGGAGTGATAAACCATCTCGGATTCATATTGCGCACCCACCCCCGCCAGGAACTTTCGCTCGGCTTCGGGGATTCCCAACTTGTCAAAAGTGTTCTTAATGGTATCCGGAACATCGTCCCATGAGCCTTTAGTGCCTTCGGTCGGTTTGACGTAATAGAAGATATTATCCAAGTCAAGGCCGGAAATGTCCGCGCCCCAGGTGGGCATGGGCCGCGCGAGGAAATGCGCCAGCCCCTTCAAGCGGAAGTCGAGCATCCACTGCGGCTCGGCCTTCATGTGCGAGATATTTTCCACCACTTCCCGGCTCAAGCCTCTCTGCGACTTGAAAACGTAATTCTCCGCATCGTGGAATCCGTATTTATATTGTCCAATACCTTCCAACATCTTGGTTTCTTCGCTCATAGAATCGCACCACAGATGAACACAGATAAACACCGATAAATCAAGCGGGGGTTTCTTCGTACTTTTCGCGCACCCAATCGTAACCGCGTTCTTCCAGTTGCAGCGCAAGGTCCGGGCCGCCGGATTCGACGATCTTCCCGCCCAACATGATATGGACGAACTGCGGCTTGATATAGTTCAGCAGCCTTTGATAATGCGTGATGACCAGCACGCCGAGTTCCGGTCCTGCAAGTGCGTTGACGCCCTCTGCAACGATGCGCAGCGCATCAATATCCAGACCTGAATCCGTCTCATCCAAAATCGCGATTTCCGGCTTGAGGGTTGCCATCTGCAAAATCTCAGCGCGCTTCTTTTCGCCGCCGGAGAAACCGTCGTTCAGGTAACGTCCGGCGAAGGTCGCGTCCATCTTGAGCAGTTCCATCTTCTCTTTGAGCATTTTGCGGAACTCCAGGATGGGCATACCCTTATCTTCGTGATTCACCACGCGGCGGCGGGAATTGACCGCCGAACGCAGGAAATTCGCCACTGTCACGCCCGGGATGGCAACCGGGTACTGGAAAGCCAGGAACAGTCCCAGGCGGGAACGTTCGTCCGTGGCAAGTTCAAGGAGATTTTTACCCTTAAACCAGATTTCCCCACCCGTCACCGTGTACGACGGGTGTCCCATCAGCGTATACGCCAGAGTGGACTTGCCCGTCCCGTTTGGCCCCATGATGGCGTGGATTTCGCCCTGCTTTACAGTCAAACCAACACCTTTGAGGATTTCCTTATCCTCGATGCTGACATGCAGGTTTATGATGACTAATTCAGACATGAAAGACTCCTATACGACTTTTTACAGTGACTGCGGAATTATAGCACTCCGAAGTGGATATGTCAATATTTATATTAATTATCTAGTATATTGACAAGACTAAACAGGACTGTTATACTTTTATGCAGCAAAACGAGGTAATCATGAATAGCACACGCGATCGTATCTTACAAACCCTTCTGCGCAAGCCGCGCACCACAATCAACGCGCTGGCCGAGGCGGTCGGGATTAACCCCATCTCGGTGCGCCACCATTTGACCAATTTACAGGTCGAGGGTCTGGTTAGCACCGAAGAAGAACGTCATGGGGTCGGTCGTCCGCGGCTGGTCTATTTCCTGACCGAGGCCGGCACCGAGCGCTTCCCCACTCGTTATCTGCGCCTGACTTCACGCCTGCTTGACCAGTTGAAATCTACCATGCCGGAGCCGATGGTTGGCAAGCTATTTTCGCAAATGGCAAGCGATATGGCCGAAGATTACACCGACCAGATGAAAGGCCTGAGCATGGAAGAACGGCTCGACCTGACCAAAACCCTGCTGACAGAGGAAGGCTTTAACGTGGAGTGGGAAAAAGCCGGCAACCAATATCAAATCCACGAGATCACCTGCCCTTATTTACGCATCGGCCAGAGTCACCCCGAAGTCTGTACCGTTGATCAGACGCTTATCTCCAAGATGCTGGCCGTCCCGGTAGAGAAAATCCAGTGCATCCTCAGCGGCGACGCACATTGCACCTATGTCGTCCAGGCGGAGGTGCTGGCAAAATGAGCGACGAAATTCCTTCTAATCCCATCCATTGGGACATCCACGATACGCACCCGGTCCTCGTTCCTGGGTTGCGCACTAAACTGGCCGAAGTTGTGGACCCGGAGATTATGCTGAATGTTCTTCAGTTAGGCCTTGTCCGCAAAGTGAGTATCGAGAACGACGAAGCGAAACTGTACGTACTGCTGACCACGCCTTTCTGCCCGTATGGAACAGCCATGCTTGAAATGATCAAACAAAAAGCCCAGGAGGGACTGGGCATGTCTGTTACCATCGAATTGGGCTATGAGCCGTGGGATTTTTCCATGATGGAAGATCCTGGTGCACTTGACTGGGGAATGTACACTTGATTACATACCTGCAAGGTTTTATTCCGTCGCAGTCTGGGCTGTTAGCCACTGCCGGGATACCGCCGTGGAGTAGTAAAAAATAATTGTGCTATAATAGATTGTGTATGGCTGAATATACTGAAGAAATGTCACCCGAGGAAGAAGCCGATTACCGGGCCACTCTACGCAAACAGCGCTGGATTTTGGCAGGAATCATTATAGCTGTGATACTTGTCTTGGCAGGGATTGTGGTGGCAGTCATTGCATTGACAAAAAACCCTGCTGTGGCAACGAATGTTCGCGATATCTTTATTATCTTCATGGCATTTGAGTCGCTGATCATTGGTGCGGCTCTCGTCGTGCTCGTCATCCAAATTGCCAGTCTGATTAATCTACTGCAAAACGAGGTCAAGCCCATCCTGCAATCCACCAGCGAAACCGTTAATACGTTGCGCGGCACAACCGAGTTCTTGAGCGAGAATCTGGTTGAACCGGTGATCAAGCTCAATTCTTACCTAGCCGGCCTACGGAAATTTTTCGACCTGTTCGGCAGTAAAAAAATAAGTTCATCCAAAAACCACCTTATAAAAAAGGAGATATAAAATGTCTGACCATGATGATTTTGGAGCGTTCCTGATTGGTTTCGTTGTCGGCGGTGTAGCGGGTGCCCTGGCCGCCCTCCTCCTAGCCCCTCAATCCGGTGAAGAAACGCGCGCGCTCATCAAAGATAAAAGTATCGAACTGCGCGACAAAGCCACCGAACAGGCTGAACTGGTCGCAACTAAAGCGAACGAATTTGCCGATGATGCCAAGAGCCGCGGCAAGGAAGCCATCGATAACGTCAAGAAGACCGTGGCACGCAAGCGCCCAGCCGCGTCAACTGGCGAGTAATACAGCACGATAAGTTGCAAGGGTTTGGCCTTCCATGGTCAAACCCTTGTTTTGTTCGTGTTTGTAGATTCAACTTATAAAGGCATCCGGCACATTTCTTTTATGTGTGCCGGATGCCCAACTATATTGGGTTTATCAGCTAGATGGCTCTACAAGTTTTATCTCAGGTTCGCTGATTTCGGGTACAGTTACTGTGATATACATTTTCCCGGATCACTCGCCGCACCGCCAGTTCCAATAATCCCAGCGGCACCTCCCCCAGCGACTGCTGATACACCTGCAGCCGGTCCGCCTCCAACGGCTTCCACGCTGACCAAGTCGAGTAAAAAGAGCTTGACCATGTTCCCATCCAATTACTCACCCATCTCCGAATAGGTGCCGGGTTACACCCCGGGCAAAGCGCCCGTGACTTGACAGAGAACCACGTTCCCTATATAATCCCGCCTGCCTTCCTCGCTAGCTCAACGGCAGAGCGGGCGGCTGTTAACCGCTAGGTTCGAGGTTCAAATCCTCGGCGAGGAGCCTAAAAACGCCCTGGTCGCTGTTTTGTTTTTCCAACCCCTGCCAGACTAGGAACAAGCCAGCAAGTCTCCTGACATTTGACCGCACAGAAAACGGCGCACCAGATTGGTGCGCCGTTTATTTTACGAAACTCAATCTTTCTTTTCAGATCTGTCTTCAGAACTCTTTTTGGAATTCTTTTCAGAACTCTTCTCGGAACTCTTTTCGGAACTTTCCCCAGTCTTCGCCACCGGTTCCTTGCTTTCGCCGCTTTCTTTGCTTTCTTTGCTTTCTTTTTTCTCTTCCGCCTTCGCTTCAGCCTTCTCATCCGCCTTCATGGACGACATGCCGGAAGGGGAATGATGGTCAGTGGCATAGAAGCCCGATCCCTTGAAGACAATCCCCACCGGCAGATAGATCTTCTTTAAAGCCCGCTTGCCGCACTCCGGGCAGCGGAGGAGCGACTGGTCACTGAACGATTGTTGTTTTTCGAACTGCACACCGCAGTTACTGCAACGATAGGTGTAAACTGGCATTCATCCTTCCTTCTTAGCTCTATTACTGGCGGGACATTATAGCGCACTCACAGGAGGGCGGCAAGAGGCGGGTGATGGAGAGAGGAGATTGCTTCGCCGCAAAGAGCGCGGCTCCCCAAAGAACGGGGACGATGTCGCAATGACACAAAACAAGAAGTAGCGACTTAGAAAACCCTAGATGGAAAGCCGCCGAATTTTACTCCGGAAACGAATCACGCCAAAATCTCCCTGGTGAGGTCAATGTCGGCCTGGATCTGCTCCACCAGCGCCTGCACGGATGAGAATTTTTCTTCGGGGCGAAGATACTCAACAAACTCCAGCCTGACTTGCTGACCGTACAGGTCACGGTTAAAATCCAGAATATGGGCTTCGATGGCCGGGGCGGGAAGGTCGGGGGTGAAGGTGGGGCGGACGCCGACGTTGGTGGCAGCCAGGTGTTTTTTCCCCTCCCCGGAGCCTTGACCGGACTCTAGCCTTAAGGGCTCAAGCCAGGCCCAGCAAGCATAAATGCCATTGGCGGGGATGATCTTTCCGTCCGGCACTTGAATGTTGGCAGTGGGGACGTTAATTCTATGCCCACGCCCATCGCCGTGAATGACAGGGCCGGTAAGATCGTAATAACGGCCCAAATCACCTGCCGCAGCAGACACATTCCCGGCAGCTATGGACCGGCGGATGCGCGTGGACGAAATAACACCCAACTCATCCGACAGGGGTGGGATCCCCTGGACGGTGTAGCCCAACTCTTTCCCAATCCCGGTCAGACGGGCCGCATCCCCCTCCCGCCCGCGGCCGAGGGCGGTATCGTAGCCGATGAAAAGGCGACACAGACCCAGGGTCCGGGCGACATGGCGCATAAATTCCTCGGCGGTCTGGCCGGCAAACTCACGGCTAAAGGTCTGGGTGATGACCACGTCCACGCCGAGCGATTCCAACTGGGCGAGGCGTTCGTCAGGAGTGGTCAGACACTTGAAATCCGTCTTGCCGCCCAGGACAACCGCCGGGTGCGGGGTGAAGGTGAGCACCACCGCCGGGGCGCCCGCTAGATGTGCCCCGGTGACGAGCGGCCGCAGGATCTCGCGGTGGCCGCGATGGACGCCGTCAAAGATGCCGATGGTCAACCAGGCATTTTGGAGGGCAAGGTCATCGAGAGAATGAGTATGAATCACAGCGGATAAATGGCATGCAAATGATCGTTCAAAAAGGGACACGGGGAGACGGAAAAACACAAATCGAAAAACCGTAGTGACGGCTTCAGCCATCCATCTCCCGGGAAAAGCGCGACTGAAGTCGCTACTACGAGCCTTATCCAACATTTACGTTGAATTACAAACCGTAATGACGACTTCAGCTGTCCATCTCCCGGGGAATAAGCGACTGAAGTCGCTACTACAAGCCTTATCTATAATTCACATGGAATTACGAGAAGAACACTTTCTTCGGCTGCCATTCCATGGTGACTTCATCCAGGTCCAGGATGGCGATGAGTTCACCGGCCATGCTGACACCTCGCACCAGCCCTGGCTTGGTATCCGCAGCAGCTTTGACGCGGTGGCCATGCTTGACTTCTTCCACCTCATCGGGGTTGAGTTCCACGGCGGACCATTCAGCCAAGGCCTCGGCGGCGGGTATCAGGTACTGGTACCAATTCCCGGCAGTGAAGGATTCCTCCAGTTTGCGAAGGGGCGTGGCGTCCCGCAAACTGAAACGGCCCGACTTGGTGCGGCGCAGCCCAACCAGATAGGCGCCACAACCCAGAGCAACACCCACATCGTTCGCCAGCGAGCGAACGTAGGTGCCGGATGAGCAGTGAACGTCAATGACTACTTCCGGCAGCGCCCATTCCAGAATCTCGAGATGGTAAACGTTGATCTTACGCGGGGCGATTTCCACTTCTTCGCCCTGGCGGGCCATCTCGTAAGCCTTGCGACCGTGGATCTTCACCGCCGAATAGGCCGGGGGAGTCTGTTCGATCTCACCGATGTAGCGTTGGAGCACCTCATTGAACTGCTCCTCGGTCACATCCACCGGGGTAGTCGAAGGCACCTGCGTGAAGTGCCCTTCGGCATCGTAGGTATCGGTGGCATTGCCCAGACGCAGGATGGCCTGGTAGCGCTTGTCGGCAGCCGAGACGAACTCGCTTAAGCGCACCGCCGGTCCGACCAGGATGACCAGCACGCCGGAAGCGCGCGGGTCGAGCGTGCCAGTGTGGCCGGCACGGCGGATACCGGTGCCGCGGCGGATGTGGTCGACCACATCGTGCGAGGTCAAGCCAACGGGCTTATCGACCACGAGAATGCCGGAGATGGCATTTTTGATATCTTGACTTTCCATTTTTTTCCTCCTAGATATATCTCATTAAATTAATGGGATAGGTTTACAGGGTACTGCGCAATGATATAAACCAGTATTGCTGGAATTACCTGGATTTTGATCAATTATAGTTCACGTTTTTATTCATGATGCAGTAATATTTTGCGGGTGGTCTCCAGGACACGTTCCCGAACCTCGTCCAGACTGCCGGACAATTCCGCACCAGAGGCGGCCTTGTGGCCTCCACCATCAAACTGGCGGGCAATCTGCGAAACGTCAACTCCCGGTTTCAGCCCACGCCAGGAGACCTTCGTTTTTTTTGCATTTTGCTCGACAAACATGATCGCAATTTCTGCATCATCAATGGACGAGACTATGTTGATAAGATCACCATCATCTTTCCCGGTGTAACCAGAGGCTTTGCGGTCGGCCATGGTCAAAGTGGCCCAGATAATTCCGTCAGCCCGCTCCAGGCTGGTGAGGCCCGCACCCCAGTATTTGGCCTCCACGAAGGTCCGTCGTACCAGGCTACGGTAATAGAGAGTACTCAACTCCACGCCAAATTCCATAAGATCGGCGGCCTGGCGCAGCGATTCAGGAGTGGTGTTCGACGTGCGGAAGCCGAGCGTGTCAGTGACCAGACCTGTCATCAAATTTGCAGCGATGGGCGCAGTAATGGCCAGCCCCCACGCGGGCATGTGGCGCATCAGTACCGAGGCAGTGGCAACCGCGTGGGGCTCGACCAGGTTAAGGGTCCCGAACGCTTCAGTTGTAATGTGATGATCAATGATAATGTCGGGGAGGCGGTAACCATCCAAAGCAGCGCCGATCCGATTCAAGTCCGAACAGTCCACGCTGACGATCAGGTCGAACTCGCCATCGGCTTTGGTACAAACCATGTCCGCGCCGGGCAGATGCTTGAAACTGGCCGGGAGGCCATCAGAGAGCACCACTTGGACCTGTTTACCGGCGTCGAGCAATGCCAGGGCAAGCGCCAGGCAGGAGCCAATGGCATCCCCGTCCGGGCGGACGTGGGAGGTGACCAGAACGCGTTGCGCCGCCTGGATGCGGCCTTTAATCTTTGTTTGCAGGTCGTTCATTCTTTCTCAAATCAACCAGCAACCGTTCGATGTGGTCTGCGTTTTCAGGTGTGGGGTCCCAGTGAAAGCGCAGGCGCGGGAAGGTGCGCAATTCGATACGTGCGGAAAGTTCGTGGCGCAGGAAACCACTGGCATGTTCGAGGCCTGCAAGTATTTCAGCACTACGGAGCGATCCTTCCACTGCTGAAACAAAGATGTCGGCAAAGGCCAGTTCCCGGTCCACTTTTACATCGGTGATAAAAATCTGATGCAGGCGCGGGTCACTGATCTCCCGGATGAGAATTTCCGAGATTTCCTGGCGAATACGGTCCGCAATGCGTTGGAGACGGACACCGGATGGCATAATTCTACCTACGCTCGATGATCATAAACTATTCGATCTCTGTCTTTTCCAGCAGGTAACATTCGATCACATCACCGACCTGGACATCGCTGAAGTCCTTCAGGCCGATGCCACATTCGAAGCCAGTCCGCATCTCGCGCACATCTTCCTTCTCGTGTTTGAGTGAACTTACTTCGCCTTCGAAGACGATATCCTTGCCGCGGGTAACGCGGATCTTGCCATTGCGGCGGACTTCGCCTTCGGTGACACGGCAGCCGGCAATATTCGTGCCCTTTGACAGGCTGAAGACTTGCAACACCACCGCCTTGCCGATCGCTTTCTCGGTAAATTCCGGAGCCAGCATGCCCTTGAGGGCTTTTTCCACATCCTCGATCAGACGGTAGATAATGTCATATAAGCGGATGGAGACACCTTCTGTATCGGCCAGACGACGGGCAGCCACATCTGCCTGGACACTGAACCCGAAGATGATGGCCTGGGAAGAGGAGGCCAATAACACGTCGTTCTCGCTGATATTACCGGTCTCGGCGTACAAAATATTAATCCTGATCTCGCCTTTTCCCAGGTTGTTGATCTCGTTGATGATGGGCTCAAGTGAACCCTGCATGTCGGCTTTCAGGATGAGGTTAAATTCCTGCGCTTCACCAGCTTTAATCTTGGAGAACAGTTCCTCCAGGGTGATCTTTTTGGCAGCGGAGGTCTGCTTTTTGTTGGCTTCCTGTCTCTCCAGGATGGCTTGCCGGGCTTCCTTCTCCGATCCAACCACCTTGAACACATCCCCGGCGGAGGGTAACTCGCTCAACCCCATCACCGAGACCGGGATGGACGGTCCGGCTTTCTGGACCTTCCGTCCGCGGAAGTCGAACAGGGCGCGCAGACGGCCATAAGTGTTCCCAGCCACCACGATATCACCCGTGTTGAGTGTCCCGTTCTGGACCAGGAGCGTGGCAACCGGCCCCTTGGATTTGTCCAACTTTGCTTCAATGATCGTCCCGATGACCGCACCTTTGGGGTTCGCACGGATGTCAGTGTTATCGGCCACCAGCAGGATGGCTTCCAGCAGGTCCTCGATACCCTGTTTCTGCTTGGCTGAAACCGGGATGACCATTGTGTTGCCACCCCAATCGTCTGGCATAAGATCGTTCTCGCCGAGTTGTTTTTTGACGCGATCGGGATTGGCATTAGGCTTGTCCACCTTGTTCAGCGCCACAATGATGGGTACGCGGGCTGCCTTGGCATGAGCAATGGCTTCCTTCGTCTGAGGCATCACACCATCGTCGGCAGCGATCACCAGGATCACAATATCCGCGCCCTGGGCACCGCGCGAGCGCATGGCAGTAAAGGCAGCGTGACCGGGAGTATCCAGGAAAGTAATCTGCCTGCCTTTTAACTCCACCTGATAAGCACCGATATGCTGAGTAATGCCACCCGCTTCCCCAGCGGCAACATCTGCGTCTCGAATAGCATCCAGCAAGGAGGTCTTGCCATGGTCCACATGGCCGAGGATGGTCACGACAGGCGGACGCGGGGTCAAGGAGGCTTCGTTTTCACCGGCAATCATCTGCCGCCACAATGGCACATTGCCAGTCTCTTTCTCCACCGGCGCTTCCTGATTTTCCAACGTGACTTCAAAACCCATTTCATCAGCCAGAATAGCAGCAGTATCATAATCAATCGTCTGGTTGATGCTTGCCATCACACCGTTGGTCATTAACTTTTTAATGATCTGGATCGGGCTGACTTCAATAATCTGTGCAAAATCGCGAATCGAAATATTCGCGGGAAGTTCAATCTCTTTGCGTTCTGGATCGCTCATACGGCATCTCCTTACTAAAAAAACACTTGTGTGGTAAACCCCATCTGTTGAGCGGGTGGAGCCGGAACCCTCAAGCCTGCCGTTGAACGATCGGCGGTTCATCAGTCCATTTGGGCTCTATACCTGTTCACCGGTATCCTCTTCATCCTCCGGCAGCGTTTGCATGAACTGGTGGAACCGTTGGGTGTCATCAGTAGTCAAGGTGGTCTTGAGGGCATGAGCCAGCGGCCCTTTTAAGCCCTTTTCCCAGCAGGAACGGCGATTGTGCAGATACGCGCCGCGCCCGGCTAATTTACCGGTCGGGTCCATGTGCACACCTTCGGGCCGGCGCACCAGACGAACCAGTGACCGCTTCGGCAAGACAGTTCGGCAGCCCACGCAGGTGCGTTGGGGGATGTGCTTGGGTTGTTTTGCAGGTTTGCCAGACACCTTCTATTTCCAATACTGCTTCTTACATAAACACGTGAACTTTAAACGATCAAAATACAGGCAATTACAGTAATTTGGGTTCACATAATTGCGCAGTACCCTGTGGGCGGGCAGATTATTCTTCTTCCCAGCCTTCGTCGCCACGTTTATGCTTCACCATGGCAATGGCCTTGTCGAGGTCCTCGTCATATACGATCTCGACAACTTTCTTTTTCTTCTTCTTGCCCTTTTTCTTATCTGACTCATCATCTTCGTCTTCAGCCGCGACTGCCACAGGTTGCAGCATCTCCGGCTTTAGCGTGAAGATTTCCTCGAGCGGTTTCTCTTCGACTTTTTGCTCGGCAATCTCCACGGCCACAGGGGCAGCTTCACCCTCCGCCAATACCGGTTCGGGTAAAACTTCAGCGGTTGTGGTTTCTGTAACACTTTCCACTGGCGCTTCAGCCACCACCTCGACCGGAATCTCTACAACCGGCTCAACGATCGGCTCCGGTTCGGGGAAGGTGATGCTCTCCAAGGCAGTCTTGATGGCTTCCATGGACTTCGGTCCAATCCCAGCTAGGCCCAGGAGGCTGTCAGGGTTAAGTTTCATCGCCATCATCAAGTCGCCAACGGTGCGGTGCTCGGCCTCGGTCAGGATGTTGTAGATATGTTCAGCCAGGCCCAAAGCATCGATCCCTGTTTCGAACGCGACGTTCGGGACCTCTGCGCGAGCGGCAGAAACCCGTTCTTCATCGGCTGCCGCCGTAGCTTTCTTCTGCTCCACGGTCCGCCGTTCCACACGCTCTATAAACTGGATGAGCGTCATGAATTCTTCCGGCGTTACCGGGCGGCCTTCGCTCTTCTTCGCCAGGACTTCTTCAACGATGGGTATATTTTTGTGCTCAACCTCGGCAATATTCGCCAGGGATGGGTCACTCTGTACCTTGACAATGGCATCCGCAGCAGCTTCAATCAGCGACTTAATATCAATTCGCCAGCCGGTCAACTTGGCAGCCAGGCGCGCATTCTGCCCATCGCGCCCGATGGCCAGACTTAATTGGTCCTCCTGGACGACCACCGTGGCGGTCTTTTCAGTATCGTTAAGGTAAACGCCGGAAACCTTAGCCGGGCTGATGGCTTTGGAAATATACAACACCGGGTCGGCGTTCCATTCGATGATGTCAATCTTCTCGTCGTGCAATTCCTTGACGATGGCCTGGATACGCACACCCTTGATACCCACGCAAGCTCCCACCGGGTCCACGTTGGGCTGGGTGGCCGAGACAGCCACTTTAGCGCGCTGTCCCGGTTCGCGCGAGATAGCGCGAATCTCGACTATGCCATGATAGATTTCGGGGACTTCATTTTCCAGCAAACGGCGCAGGAAATTGCGATGAGACCGCGAGAGGATAATCTGCGGGCCGCGCGGGCTGTCCTTGACTTCGAGGACAATCGAGCGGATGCGTTCGTGCACTTTGAATTTCTCGCCAGGGATTTTCTGATTCGGGGGCATGATGCCCTCGGCTTTCATATCCAAACCGATGGTCACGCCCTGACTCATGCTGACAGCCTGGACTACGCCGCTGATGATCTCGCCAACTTGTTTGTTAAAGAAATCAGCCTGCATCTGTCGCTCAGCTTCACGGATGCGCTGCTGGATGACTTGACGGGCAGTCTGTGCGGCAACGCGCCCGAAATCTGCGGGTGTGGATTCGACCAAGACCATGTCGCTTAAATTGGCTTCCGGGTTCACCATGCGCGCCACTTCGAGTGTCACTTCCGTGCGTTGATCCTGCACTTCTTCGACCACTTCTTTTTCGGCGGAGATCGTGACTTTGCCGGATTCCGGGTCAATTTTGGCTACGACTTCCTGGGCGTTGGAGGCGTTGACCGCCCGCCGGTAGGCCGAGACCATGGCCGACTCGATGGCAGCCATGATGATCTCTTTGGGCAATTGTTTTTCTTCCAACACTTCGTTGAAAGCCAGGGCAAATTCATTTTTCATGCTTAACCTGCTCCCCAGATACTAGTTTCCTGTTACATGCAGAAAAGTGGGGGTCGCCCACTTTTCGATGAGTGCGGTATTGGTTTCTCAGACGTAGAGCATTTTAGCACAGAACCGATTGGGATGCAAGGTTGCAATCGCCACTGGCAGGGCTTTCTCAAGGTCCAAATCTTCAACCCCACCCCAACCCCGCGGGGAAGCTTCGGGCTCACGAGAACCCGAAGCAGTCGACGGCGGCATGAAGCCGCCTCGACCAGGGGCGGGGAGAATGTGAAAAAACAGGGAGGTGGAAGAGACGCCGCAACAGCCATTTCCTCGCCAGGAAAATGCATCCGGCGCTGGTTTCCAGGACAATAGAATACGAGGTTTCATCGGTCACTCGCCTCGAAAATCATATATCCCGTCTGAAATATTCCATTTGCGTTTACAAGCTGGGCAGCTTATTTGCTGTTCCGCGCCTGTCAATGGTGCATGTCCGCATTCAGGACATTTGAAAAACGCTTTGGGGTCAGCAGGGATCGAGCCTGTTCGCCCAGCTTTCACCCTCGACTTTATGAACACACTCGGTGTAAATTGCCACAACGCCCCGGTCCATTGGAAAACCGAATCGAAACCAGCCAGGAGGCCGGGTGGGACGATCCGTTTGAGCAGGCCAATGCGGAAGTGCGAGACAGCCAGGATTCTCTCCGTGCGGAATCCTGCGTCTTCCATCCAACTGTGCATGGCTTTCGGATGAAAGTCGAAGTTCAGGGGTGCAAATTCAACCGGCTCAAGGGCGAACGGGCTCCAGGTCTGGAGACGCAGTGCAAAGCGAAGGATGGCCTTCAGGTTCCGCTTGTTGGCGTATTCCAGAATGAAAGTCGCACCGGGTTGGAGAACGTTCCGCACCTGACGCAACGCAGCAGGCGCATCAGCCATGTGGTGCAGAGTGCGAATCATTGTGGTCGCATCGAACAGGCCATCCACGAAAGGAAGGCGGTAGATATCTGCCGCAACATAGATGTAACGTTCGGAAGTGCCCAGGCGCTCCTGCGCCCGTTTGAGCTGGGTGCGGGAGTAGTCCAGCAGGACGACACGCTCAAAGCCTTGGTAGCGCGGGGTATTGCGGCCCGCGCCGGCGCCCAGTTCAAGTATCAGTTTACCGCTTTGGGGGAGCAGTCGCTTTAGAGCAATGGCTTCGCAGCGATCCTCATAATCGCGTCCCCCTGTATCCCAAAAGCGAGTTTGATAATCAGACCCTTCGTAATCGCAGACGGGGGGTCGTTTTTCTACTGGCATTTTATTTCCTGTCGAAACCACGACCCACGCCGCGATAGGTAAAGCCGAGGGCACGCATTTCTACCGGGTCGTAGATATTACGTCCGTCGAAAATCATCGGCGTTTTCATGGCATCCCGGACGCGTTCCAGGTCGATGTTTTTGAACTCGTTCCATTCGGTCAGGACCATCAAAGCGTCACAACCCCTGGCGAGCGTATACGGATCAGCAACTGTTTCGACGGCAGGTAACAGGCTGTGAGCATTTTCTGCTGCCACCGGGTCGTACGCGCGGACCGTCGCCCCTGCGGTGACCAACCCCTGGGCAATGTCAATGGATGGGGCTTCGCGCATATCATCGGTATTGGGCTTGAAGGCCAGGCCGAGCAGGCCAATGGTTTTACCCTGCAACCCGCCCAGCATTTCTTCAACATTCCTTACGACTGCCCGGCGGCGGTCATAGTTAGAGTGAGTGACGGTGTTCAGGATTTTCGGGTCAAGCCCTTTTTCTTCGGCCATATATGCCAGGGCTTTGACATCCTTGGGGAAGCACGAACCGCCCCACCCCAGACCTGCATCCAGCATGGCCGGACCGATGCGTTTGTCGTAGCCCATGCCAATGGCAACCTCTTTCACATCCGCGCCGAGGGCTTCACAAATATCGGAAATTTCGTTGATGAAGGATATTTTCGTTGCAAGGAAAGCATTGGAGGCATATTTGATCATTTCCGCCGTGCGCAGGTCGGTGATGACAATGGGAGCGCGCAGGGACAGGTGTAGTTGGGCCACCTTCTCGGCAGCTTCGTGGTCGAATGAACCGAGGACAGTACGATGGGGCTGCATAAAATCACTGATAGCCGTCCCCTCTCGCAGAAATTCCGGGCAGGATACTACAGCAAATGAGATCGGTTTCGGCTGGTATTTTTTTACAATATCAGCCATCCAGTCTCCGGTCCCGACCGGGACGGTGGATTTGTTGATGATGATCAATGGCGCGGTCATCGTCTCGGCGATGGTCTGTGCTGCGACGGCCACATATTGCATGTCCGCTTCGCCATTAACCCTGGAAGGCGTCGCCACGGCAATGAACGCGAACTCTGTCGCTTTCAGTGCATCGGAATAAGATGTGGTAAAAGACAGACGATTCGCGCGTACATTGCGTCTAACGAGTTCCTCCAGCCCCGGCTCGTAGATGGGCATGATTCCCTTTTTTAGGTTTTCAATACGTTTCTCATCGACGTCCAAAGCACTGACCCGGTTCCCCAGGTCAGCAAAGCAGGCCGCTGTGACCAGACCAACATAGCCAACACCAACAACGCAGATTTGTTTCATATATCTCCTCACCCAAGCAAGTTTTCGGTTCTCTGGAATTCGTCGCACTAGTGAAACGCAGCTTAGGGACATCGTTTCTCTAATTATTACACTATACACAAACTACCACATTTCGTCAAACATTTTTCATTGCAGGTTTGTGGTATATTGCAGCCATGCGCCTTCTTTTTATTGCCGACGGGCGGTCACCCACTGCGCTCTCCTGGTTGCGCCACTGGATCGAGACCGGTCATCAGACTCACCTTGCCTCGACTTTCCCCTGTGATCCGCCTCCGGGATTGGCATCATTCCATATTCTACCGGTGGCCTTTGGCGGGATGGCTGGCGAACAGAACAACAATACGGTGGGATCAACGCACACAAGCGGATTCGTCCTACGCTTCCGCGGTCGCCTGCGCCCACTGCGCTACGTGCTCGGACCTCTCAGCCTGCCGCCCTACCAGGCGCGTTTTCGCACTCTTGTGGGAGAGATCCGCCCGGACCTTGTCCACGCCATGCGTATCCCCTTTGAGGGGATGCTGGCTAATGCCACGCCGGAGGGTATCCCGCTGGTGGTCTCCATCTGGGGTAACGATATGACCCTCCATGCCCACGGTTCGATTCTTATGCGGAGTCTAACCCGTCGCACCCTGCGCCGTGCCAATGGTCTCATCGCTGACGCAGCCCGCGATATCCGTCTGGGACATGAATGGGGATTTGCACCCGACAGGCCAACGCTGGTTGTTCCGGGGGCGGGAGGCATCCGTTTCGATGAGATCGAAGCAGCCTCGAGATCTGGAACGCTACCGGAGGAACTGCCGGATGTCCCGATTGTGGTCAACCCGCGCGGACAGCGTCCCGGCAGTCTGCGGCAGGATGTCTTTTTCCAATCCATCCCGCTGGTATTGGAAAAAATACCGCAGGCGCTGTTCATCTGCCCTCCGCTGGTCGGCGATGCAGAATCTGAACATTGGGTTGAGTCACTGGGAATCCGGTCGAATACGAAACTTTGGCCACGCCTAGACCAGGCGCAAATGTGGGTGCTATTCAAAAAAGCCCGAGTATTTGTCTCGCCCAGCATCCACGATGGGACGCCCAATTCGCTGCTGGAAGCAATGGCCTGCGGATGTTTCCCTGTAGTGGGGAATATTGAATCAATGCAGGAGTGGATAGCGCCTGGAGTCAACGGTCTACTGGTAGATGCGGCCTCCCCGCGCGCCCTTGCAAATGGGATCATTGCCGCGTTGGAGAACCCCGCGCTATGTGCGACTGCAAAAAACGAAAACGCCCGCATCATTACCGAACGCGCCGAATACAAGCGTTGTATGGCAGTGACAGAGGCGTTTTATCAAAAGTTGGGCAGGGGCAATTTTTAGGTTGCCCCGTGGTGCCTTTACGCCCGGGGGGCGCGTAAGGTTTCCAGCCGCTCCTGCAATTCAATCCGTTTCGTATTGGCCGCCTGGCGGATATCGGCCACCAAACCCTGGGCACGATCGTTGATCTGACCGCGCAAATCCTCACCTGCTGAAGGGGCGAAGACCAGAGCCACGGCTGCACCAATGATTCCGCCGATCAACGTCCCTATGAAAAAACTAAAAGCCCGTCGCATAGAAGCCTCCTGTGAAAAACGGTTTTTATTGTATTCATATTATAGAGCATAATGAAATCCGATGGAAGATTGCCGTAGTACTGTTTTTGTGGAATAATAGCCAGTGTTGCGCGTATCTTTTGGAACGCGACAGCGAAGTAAAGTCTAATTAGTAACATTCATTCCAACACGGCCCCTACCTGAAAGGAGGGTACCATGTCTACATTTCCCCCTAAATATATAGCACAGACTGCACGTAAGAAAATTACCACGTTGGTATTCCGCCAGAAGAAAGAACGCGGCGAGCCAATCGCCGTGTTGACCGGTTACGACTACCCCACCGCATTGGCTCTCGATCAGGCTGGGATCGACGCCATACTGGTCGGCGATTCGCTCGGGATGGTTGTATTGGGCTACGAAAACACCCTGCCCGTCACAATGGACGAGATGCTGCACCATTGCCGAGCGGTGGCACGCGGGGCCAGGGCGGCTCTGCTTATCGGGGATATGCCTTTCATGTCCTACCAGGTCTCAACGGAAGAAGCCATCCGTAATGCAGGTCGGTTCCTCCAGCAAGGCGGCATGGATGCAGTCAAACTGGAGGGCGGACGCGAACGTCTGAACGCCATCCACGCCATCCTTGGGGCGGGGATTCCGGTAATGGGACACCTCGGCCTGACACCACAATCGGTCAACCTGCTGGGCGGCTTCCGCCCACAGGGACGCACCGCCGTAACCGCCGGGCGACTGCTCGAGGATGCGCTTCTCCTCGAAGAAGCCGGGTGTTTCAGCCTGGTGCTCGAATCCGTCCCGGCCCGGCTAGCCGAGATGATCTCGAAGAAACTTACCATCCCCACCATCGGTATCGGGGCTGGCGCAGGCTGTGACGGCCAGGTGCTGGTGACGCATGACCTGCTGGGTCTATTCGACCGCTTCACGCCAAAATTCGTCCGCAAATACGCCGACCTGCACACCGAGATGCAGAATGCCTTCACGGCTTATATCGTCGACGTGCAAGGCCGCGCTTTCCCGGCGCAAGAGCATACCGTCGAGATGCCCGATGAAGAATGGGAATCTCTTGTTCATAATCTCACCCGCTAGGTGCAAGGTCACCTGATGAGAAGCGACTCGATCCTTATTCTGGGCACCGGTGCGCTGGCGACACTCTTTGCGGCGCGGTTTGCCGCCGCAGGTATATCTGTCACCATGCTCGGTACCTGGCCGGAGGGGCTGGCCGCCCTGAGCGAAAAGGGCGCGCGAGTGGACGGTGAAGGCCGGGCGTTTCGCGTTCACGCAACGGACAATCAGGCCGAATGTAAAGGCATGCGTTTTGCATTAGTGCTGGTCAAAGCCTGGCAGACAGAACGCGCCGCCCACCAACTGTCAGGCTGTCTCGCCGAAGATGGGGTGGCATTGACGCTCCAAAACGGTCTTGGGAACGATACGGTCCTCGCTTGTACGCTGGGCCTGCCACGGGTTGCCCGGGGTGTGACCACCCTTGGCGCGACTTTACTCGCACCCGGTCTGGCCTGCCTGGGTGGAGAGGGACCGGTGTCGCTGGAGTCCCATGCGCGCCTGTCCCTGCTAGAGGAGATGATCCGCGGGGCTGGTTTTGTTGTAAACGTGGTGGACGATATGCAATCACTGGTATGGGGCAAACTGGTAGTCAGTTCGGCCATTAATCCGTTGACCGCGCTATTGAGGGTAAAAAATGGTGAATTGCTCGAACGCCCGTCCACGCGGGCGCTGATGGGGGAACTGGTGCGCGAAACCGCTGCGGTGGCAAAAAGCTTGGGGGTGGCACTGCCATTCCCGTATCCCGAACACGCTGCCGAAGAGGTGGCGCAACTGACAGCAGAGAACCAGTCCTCAATGCTGCAAGATATCCTGCGCGGCGCGCCAACCGAAATAGATGCAATCAACGGTGCGGTCGTTCGGCTAGCGGAGGAGAAAAATCTCCAGGTACCGGTTAACCGGACGGTCTGGGCACTAGTTAATGCCATTCCTGTTCGTGGTAAGATTAAGATATAGACAATGTTTATTTTATTTGGAGGTGTTTGATGAGGAAATGTTTTGCCTTATTGGCTGTCCTGGTGGCACTCTGGGTTTCCTTCCCCGCGCAGGCGCAGAGTGAGGTGCGCCTGAGTTCAGTGAGTGTGGATATCTGGCCGGAATATGACCAGCCAGCCGTACTGGTAATTTATCACATTTCCCTATCCCCCGATACAACGCTTCCAGCAACCCTGAATCTGCGTGTCCCAGCCCAGGCTGAAGTCTTTGCAGTGGCCTTTGCCGACCCGGCGAAGGGGCTGCTCAACACTCCCTATGATCGGACCGTGCAAGGGTCGTGGGCAACGCTGAAGATCACCGCCAATTCGCGGGATGTGCAGGTGGAATATTACGATGCCCTGGTAAAAAATGGGACCGCTCGTCACATTGTCTACGAATGGGCCGGCGACTATACGGTAGATTCTTTCGCGGTCGCCCTTCAGCAGCCGGTCGGCGCTACGGACATGGTAACAGACCCCGCCCTGTCAAAAAGCAGCGTTGGTCAAGATGGTTTCGTCTACTATCAATCCGCTCCCCAGGTTCTGGCTGCGGGGCAATCATTCACTTTAACTGCCGATTACCAGAAAGCGACCGACGCCTTAAGCACCACCGGACTTCCGGTCCAACCCATGCAGCCGCTCAATGCGAGCACGCCCGGCCGGGTCACGATGAGCGGCATCCTGCCGTGGGTATTGGCAGGGATCGGAGGGGCACTGATCGTGGTCGGTATAGTGGGTGGCCTTTATATGTGGAAAAACGGCACTCGTCGTTCGTCTGCTTCGCGGAAACGCCACCCACAACCACAACAGGCAAGCGAAACCGGTGAGATTTACTGCCATCAATGCGGTAAGCGCGCTCAGCCGGGCGATGTGTTCTGCCGCACTTGTGGGGTGCGTTTACAGAAAGACGATTAGGACGGGTTGCGTAGAGGCCCATAGCCGTGAATATATCTCCGATCATCCCGATCTATTTTTTCTATGGGCTGGCTTTTTTTAGTATGGGCCTTTTGGTGATGCTCGAAGGCGGGCGGTCTTCCGATGCCCGCCTTCGCCGCGCCTTGCGTCCCTTGGCGGCATTCGGGCTGGTCCACGCGGCAAATGAGTGGCTTGAGATGTTCGATGTAATCGCTATCCAGGGGGGGCATACCACCCCGGACTGGTTATCTGGAATAAGGCTAGCGATGTTGGCTTTTTCTTTTATCTCGCTGGCGGCTTTTGGCAGTTACCTTCTGGTCGTTTCGCAAACGGCCTGGCGTTTGATCCTGCTCGTTCCGCTTGGATTAGAAGGTATCTGGGTATTTGGCCTGATCATCCTCAAAGGACATTATTCTTTGCCCATCTTGTGGGATGTGTCAGATGTGTGGACGCGCTATTCGTTAGCCATTCCGGCCGCCTTGCTGGCAGCAATTGGGCTGGTAGTTCAGCAACGTGTCTTTCGCCAGGCCGGGCTGATTTCGTTTGGCCGAGACGCACTTTGGGCCGCGGTCGCTTTCAGTTGGTACGGTCTCGTCGGCCAGCTGTTCGTCCAGTCTTCCCCGCTTCCGCCTTCAAACATTATCAATGAGGTTCTATTCAGTAATCTATTTGGCATCCCTGTCCAATTATTCCGCGCCATAATGGCAGGGCTGGCCGCTTTCTTTGTCACCCGTTTCTTACGCGCCTTCCAGGTTGAAAATGACCGGCAAATTGCCAGTTTGCAGGAGGCGCGCCTGAAGGAGGCGAAAAAACGTGAGACACTGCGCGGTGAATTATACAAGCGTGTTGTGACCGCTCAGGAATCGGAACGCCAGCGAATTGCCCGTGAACTCCACGACGAGACTGGTCAAGCCTTGACGGCTATCGGCCTGGGCTTGCGCGGTCTGACCAGCTCGTTGCGGACTTCGAACATAGAACGTACCAAACAAAACCTGCACCAATTGGAGTTGCTGACAGCCCATTCCCTGGACGAACTGCAACGCCTGATCGCAGATTTGCGCCCATCACACCTGGACGATCTGGGTCTATCCTCCGCTTTGCGCTGGTATGCCAATACCCTTCAGGAACGCGTCAAACTGACAGTTCAAGTGGAGATCCAGGGCGAGGAACGGCCGGTCGCTTCACCGGTCAAGATAGCACTCTTCCGCATTGCGCAGGAAGCGCTGACGAACGTTGTCAAACATGCTCAGGCCAAAACCGTCCAAGTCGTTCTAACGTATGCCGAGGAATCTGTTCATATTCTCGTGATGGACGATGGACGGGGTTTCGATATGGATGCTGCAGTGTCAACCAAACGAGTCTCATGGGGACTGAAAGGTATGGAGGAACGCACCTCGTTACTGGGTGGCAGGTTCGAGGTCCATTCGCGACTCGGCGAAGGGACGACAGTCGAAGTATCCATTCCGTATCATCAGGAGGAAGCAGATGAAAATTCGCCTACTGCTGGTTGATGACCATCAGGTCGTGCGTTCTGGCTTACGGATGCTGCTGGCCAGTGAGAGCGATGTTGAGATTGTCGGTGAGGCCGGGACTGCTCGCGAAGCGCTCGAAGCCGTCCGGCAGTTAAAACCGACTGTGGTGCTGATGGATATTGGCTTGCCGGATCAATCGGGAATTGACGCCACGCGCGAGATCAAACGTACGAATCCTGAGGTCGCAGTGGTGGCACTGACCATTCACGAGGACGAAGAGTATTTCTTCAAGATGTTGGAAGCGGGCGCGGGCGGGTACGTTCCTAAACGCGCCGCTCCGGAAGAACTATTGACGGCTATCCGCACCGCGGCAGCCGGGGAAGTCTACCTGTACCCTTCCATGGCGAAATTACTGGTCAAAGATTATCTTTCCCAGGATCGAAGTACTGACGCGGCTTCCACACTTGACGGACTGACCGACCGTGAACAGGAAGTGCTTCGTTACCTGGCAGAGGGAGCAGACAATGAAGAAATTGCTGCTGCACTGGTCATCAGCATCAAGACGGTTGCCCGTCACCGTGAGAATATCATGCACAAACTGGGATTGCATTCGCGCGCCGAGTTGGTGCGCTACGCCATTCGCAAGGGTATCATCAAACCGTAGTCTTTTTCATCATTAGAATATTGCAGCCTGCTGGCCTCCCAGCAGGCTTTTTATTTGGGACATATGACACAATATTTACCCAATGTTTCTTTTTGGCATGGGGTGCAAATAGTATTTTACAGGGTACAGGAGCAAACCTGTGGGGTGCCGTTCCCACAAGAAAGATAGGAAGCCTGCCGGATTGTTTTTGCCCTTCCGAAGGGATACACTATTAGTGAAAATAGGAACAAATCAAAAAGGAGGTTCCCCATGAAAAGCATATTGGTCATTTCCCTTCTGACGATCCTGCGACTTGGCATTCCCACCACACTTCTCCTACTCATTGGCGAGGCAGTAAAACATCATTACGAAAATGTTCGTAGTACATGAGGTCCCTGATGGATACTGTGTTGACGCTCGTTCTTGGTCTGCTCCTGCGGATTGGCATCCCGGTGGCCGTGACCGCCCTGATCTTCTTCCTGCTGCGCCGTCTGGATGAGCGCTGGCAGAAAGAAGCGCTGTCAATCCCGGTCATTTCTTCCCAGCGGCCCTGCTGGGAAATCAAAGGCTGCTCCGATGAGAAACGCAAGAACTGCCCGGCGTCCGCCCAGCCGAATGTCCCATGCTGGCAAGTATTCCGTACGAAAAATGGTCTGTTACGGGAGGAATGCCTGGGATGCGATGTATTCCGTTTGGCACAAGTTCCGGTCTTATCATAAATATCAATTCTGCGAGGAGAATCAACATGAAATTATTCAAACGCCTTTCCATTGCCATTCTGTTTGCTCTGCTCGTGACCGCGGCGACGTATATGATCGCCCAGGCCGGAACAGAGACAGGCAGACCCGCTCAGCGACAGCAACAAATCGGATGTAACGCGTGTCACTCGAAATTCGCTGATGCACTTCAATCGGGTGCACATGGCCATGCGAGCAGCGATCCGCTCTTCAATCAAATGTGGACGGACCAGGGGAAACCTGGAGCCTGCCTTGTCTGCCACGTGACCGGGTACGACCCGGCACAGGGTACATGGAAAGAGGATGGCGTATCCTGCGAAGCCTGCCATGGACCGGTGCCGGCTGCACATTCCACCGACCCGGTTGCCAACCCGGTGCCGGTTGATCGGACAAGCGACCTGTGTGGTCGCTGTCACAGCGGCGATCGTTTCAACATACAGGACTGGCAGTCCAGCACACATTTCCAGCGGGGGATGACCTGTACTGTCTGCCATGACCCACATTCAGCAACCTTGAAGACGGTTCAAGGGCAGGAGGATGTCGGTCCGTCAGCGCTTTGCATCAACTGTCACAGCGAAGTCTCCATGGCCTTTCCTTATTCAAAGCACAACCAGGCCGGTGTAAGCTGTGTGGACTGCCACCTGCGTCATTTCGAAACCGGCAGTACTGATGTGCATGCCATCCCAGATCATAGTTTCACCGCCAGTATAGCTACTTGCTCTGCCTGCCATGCCGACCAGATGCATGCCCAACCCACCGACACGACAGCCACTCAGACTACACCAACCACCCAGCCCGAAAGCACACCGATTCCTGGAGAGGTTGCCAGCAACCCGTCACCGGTCAGCCCGCTTGGGTTTGCAGGATTGGCCGGTCTGATCGGCTTGGCAGGTGGTATGGTCCTACAACCGTGGTTGGAAAAGGCCTACCACAAAATGAACAGGAAGGGTAATAAAAAATGAGCGACATAAAAATCAACCGCCGAGACTTTATAAAACTGACTGTGGCCGGTGTAACCGTTCTGGCCGGGTCGCAGATCATTCGACATGCGCAAGCCCTCGAAACGCTCACATCCAATGGCCGCCAATGGGCAATGGTGATCGACCAATCCAAATGCACAGGATGCGGTTACTGTACCTTGGCATGCCGGGCGCACAATGATATCCCGCCTGAAATTTCCTGGAATGTGGTTACCAAGACAGGAACCGTGGGAGGGCAAGATGTCTACATTGCCCGCCCTTGTATGCAATGTGCCCATGCCCCGTGTGTGGACGTCTGCCCGGTTCGCGCCAGCACTTACCGTCCCGATGGGATTGTGAAGATGGACTACGACCGTTGCATTGGTTGCCGCTATTGCGAAATAGCTTGTCCTTATGGGGCGCGCTCCTTCAATTGGAAACAATTTGATGGTCCGAACCCGTCTGTACCTGAGTGGGGCCAGCCCGAGGTCGCGCGCCGCCCGCGCGGTGTCGTCGAGAAATGTTCGTTCTGCTACCAACGCATTGACCGTGGTCTGGCGCTCGGTTTGACCCCCGGTATTGACGAGGATGCCACTCCTGCCTGCGCGGTGGTCTGCCCGGTGGGTGCCCGCCAGTTCGGCGACCTGAACGATCCCGAATCGAATGTCAGTAAATTGCTGCACGGGCGAACTTCTTATCGCCTGCGTGATGATCTTGGCACATCGCCGCGGGTCTACTATCTATCAGCGACAGAGGAGCCGCAGTCATGAAAATTAGACTTCCCAAGTTCACTCCCATGAAAATTATACTCCCCGTGTTCACTCCGTGGATGGCCTGGATTGGCGGTCTCGCAGTCGTCCTCGCCGCCGGTATGGCTGCCGGATTAATGGTCTTGTGGAAGGGTCTTTCGTTAACCAACCTGACCGACTTGGTTCCCTGGGGCCTGTGGATCACAATTGACCTTTCATCCATCGCCATGAGTGCAGGAGCCTTCAGCCTGTGTGCAGTGGTCTACCTGCTCGGTCTCAAGCGTTACCAGGCGGTGGCCCGCACGGCAACATTCATCGGTTTGATCGGTTACACCATGGCAGTGTTAACCCTGCTGCTTGACATCGGCCGCCCGGACCGCTTCTGGCACGCCATGATTTACTGGAACGAGCATTCGGTGCTCTGGGAAGTGACCATGTGCGTCACTTTTTATCTGGCTGTGCTGGCCCTGGAGGCAATGCCCATCTTTGCCGGGTTCGGGTGGTTGCGTTCACACTGGCCAAAACTGGCACAGAAAATGTCTCGCGTCCACCATTACGCACCGTATCTGGCAATTGCCGGCCTGGCGCTTTCAATGCTGCACCAGTCGTCACTGGGGGCTCTTTATGGCGTACTCAAGGCGCGCCCACTCTGGTACCGGCCAGATATATCAGTGCTATTCATTATTTCAGCGATTGCCGGCGGCATGTCACTGACGGTCTTTGCTTCGATGCTTTCGGCACGTCTGACCAGACATGCAAACGTGGATAACAATATTCTGGATCGCGTTTCCCACATCATCGGCTGGGTATTGGTAGTCTACCTGTACTTCCGCTTCTGGGATGCCCTGGCGATGACTTATACCTACCAACCAGGCCGGACTGAGGGCCTGCATCTGCTAACCGGGGGCTCGCTCTCCTTCAACTTCTGGATTAGCGAGATCCTCCTGGGCGCTGTGGTTCCGATAATATTACTACTCAACAAGCGGACCCGCTCCCTCCCGTCTTGGCGCATGCTGGCCATGGCATTGGTCGTTGTCGGAGTAGTGGCCTATCGCTGGGATACGAACCTGTCGGGTCTAATGATCATCCTCTCTTATCTGCCGGGCGAACCCGCAGTGGCATATACGGCCTATCGTCCCTCGCTGATCGAAATCCTGACCGGAGCAGGGATCGTCAGTTATGGTTTGCTGGCTTTCTCACTGGGAGTGCGATACCTGAAAGTGGTTGACCACAACGTGGTAAAAGTCCATGCCGTAGAATCAAAAGTCATCGAGGCAATCCTGGTGCCGGGTGATTAATAAACCTTCTTGATTAACATAAAGGTCGCCCGTGGGCGACCTTTTCAAAATACAAGTCCTTCTTTTTTATCTTTCTGGTGCGCCGTCGTTGACCAATTGATGATAATCTGTATCTCGGCATCTGACAATTTCCATGAAGGCGAGGCACAAGCGACAGTGCGTCCGCTTCGCAAACTCCGTCAACGTGGTCAGCAACCCGGAGATCGGCGATGCGCAGGTGATTGGTGGGAAGACAGTGGCCCGGCATCGCGAAAACCTGATGCGTAAACTCAACCTGCACTCGCGGGTGGAGTTGATACGTTACGCCATCCGCAAGTGGTTCATCGAACCATAGTCAACAGGAGAAATGAAAATAGCGGACGCTTGGCGTCCGCCTTTTTTTATATATCCAGAACAATGCTTATGGGAATGATTATCCGGAAAAGTCCCAGCCAAGAGCTCGATCGAATAGATCATGTTCTGGGCGTTCTCCAAGAGGCTGTTCATTATCAAAAGCATGACCTATCCTTAAATTCAGGATAGGTCATGCTAGTATTGCTAATCTTCTGTGATGCGCGAATTACTTGCCGAAGACTGCCAGGCTTGCATCGAGCAGGGCATTGGCGTAGGGCATGTTGTGAACGCCGTGGCTCTTGTCTTCGACACCAACCAAGAGGTAATTCCAAAGGGCGTTCGCTTGCGCTTCGGGGAAATTCCCGGCAACGATCGCACCTGTTTTATCAAGCAGGCCGGCGGTTGTCAGCGCGGCTTTGAGTGTAGCGATCTTGCCATCGAGCGCGGTTATGGCGCCATTCATGTCAAAGCTCGTGGCACCGGCATGGCAGGTCACACAGGTCGCTACATCCGGTGCGAAGGTGTGGTTTTTATTGTCCCCCATATGGCAGGTAACGCAAGTGTTCGGGACCGTGGAGTAGTGCGGGCTTGGGGTGCCTGTAACAGCACCGGCACCACCGACGCCGAGCAACATGTCGCTCTGCGGGCCGTGGTGTGGGCCAAAGCGTATGGTGACAGCGATCGTGCCATCAGCCGCGGCTGCAGGAATGACACGGCGTGCCTGGTGGCAGTTGGCGCACAGGTTGCCCTCTCCGCCATCGTAGGTCGTTGTGGTGGCGTACATTGTCACAGAGCCAGTGGTGGTCAGAGCAAAGTCCGCATTTGTGTAGGTAGTGTGGATCGTGTGGCAGGTGCGGCAATCTTGTTGAGTGGGGTTCGGATCAGCAACTGACTTGTCGGGAGTGAGACCCGCAGCAAGATCGGCGAGGAAACCGCTACCGGAGTGACAGCCAGCGCAGCCTGCAGTAGGTCCTTCTGAAAGGAAAGCGGTACCGGATCCGTGCAGGGACGTAGCCCATGCTTCTGCTTTACTTGTGATCAGATTGGTGTTGTTGTGGCATTGGGTGCAAGTCAGGTCGGCTGCTGATGGATTTGCACCAGCTGCCCCGGCAGGTCCGGTAGGGCCGACAGGACCAGCAGGGCCGGCAGGACCAATGGAGCCAGCAGGACCAGCACAGGCCGCCAGCACGAAAGCGGCAGCAAGCAGGACGGCAATGATTAACAGTACTTTTTTGATGGACATTCTTCATTCTCCTTAAAGTTTAGGGTTTTTTGGTTGAGGAAACCATTAGGTCAATTTTGGTGCGAGTGCCTCCTATCATTGTGTCATTAAGCACAATCTCTAAAAGATTAATACAACATTAGTATTATACCATTGGGCTGTAGACCCCAATCCCCTCATTTGTCACAATGTATAGTGATTAATGTCACTATCAGCCTGGCGGGTTCGTTTAGCGGAGCCGCGATTATAGGGAGATACTGGGTGGGCAACTGCTTTCTGATCATTTGCACCAACAACTCAGGCCACCCGCTATTCAGATGACCCTTGCGTAAGCCCTGATAACATAAAGGCCGCCCGTGGGCGGCTTTTATGTTATCCATATTCCTCTTATTATTTTTCCTGTGCACCGGCGTTGATCCAATCGATGATGATCTGTATCTCGGCATCGGATAATTTCCCTGTAGGCGGCATCAAGGAGCCAGTTGGTTGTGTCCCCTGGAGTTTTTGAACCAAGAGGCTATTGGTCGCATCACCGGGTTTTACAACCGGGCCATGAGTGCCGGTGGTCATGACACTCGCATAACTGGAAGCCGTCCAGCCTCCCATTGTTCCGTGACAGACGGTGCATTTTGCCTGGAAGATTGGCAGCACATCCGTGGCGAACGAGGGCGCCCCACCTGTGGGTGTGCCTATAGGTAGCCCGCGTATGTGCTGGACCAGTTGGGTCATTTGATCCGCAGAGAGGAACTTGCCCCACGCGATCATGGGAGTGGCGGCCTTGCCGAGATTAATGGCATCGAAAATATTCTGGTCGGTCACTCCTTGCTGGAACTCTGTTGTGTTCAACGCCGGTCCTATACCGCCTTCACCAGACGGACCATGACATTGTGAACATAACTGAGAGTAGATCTCTACGCCGGAGAGGGTTAAATTGGCGGGTGTCGGCTGTTCGATTACTGGAGGCAATGTGACTGGTGGATTGGCTTGCCAGGAACGAAGATACGCCACGATCGCATCAATGTCATCACTCTCCAAAGGACCTCCAAACGCTGTTCCGAAAGGTGACATGCCAAAATTGGGCTGTCCCTGAGAGATGATGGCACGTAGTGTGGTATCGTCACGTGTTTTTAGGAACTCGGAGGAACTTATTGGTGGAATGATAAAGCCAGGTACGACCGGATTAGGCCCGCCCTCCCCGAACTGGCCATGGCAGGGTGCGCAATTCTTTATAAATAGATCCTGGGCGGCTGCAAGCGAAGTGCCTTGAGCCGCCTGCAGGGTATATTTCACCAGCGCATCCAACTGTTCGGACGTCAGGATCTGGCCCCAGATGGGCATGGTTTTATGTGCGCCGCCGGCAGAGATGGCCTGCCGCGCTTGTTCAACGTTTGTCTCTGTGGGGATGCGAGTCCCATGGCAATTGGCGCAGTTTTGGTCAAATAATGCCTTGGTCGAGGGATTCCCTTCCGGGTTTACCACATAGCTTGCCAGAGCATTGATCTGGTCGGAAGTGAGCTTTTCCTTCCATGGTGGCATCTCAAGGTGAAGGCCTCCTTTGCTGATCAACGTGCTTAGGTCCCCTTCAGAACCAGAGAAGGCCACCGATTCGCCATGGCAGGGTGAACAGTTGGTGGCAAATAGCCTGGCCCCATCCGGCGCGACCAGGAAATTCAGCAGCCGGGTGCGTTCCTCGACAGTCATCACGGTGGTCCAGTCCGGGATGGTCACAGTCGCGTGAGGAGCATAAGCTGCGCCTTCATCCAGCGCCTTCTTGAGTTCCAGCGGGTTTATGGCGACCAATTCCGTGGCAGCGTGGCAATTACCGCAGTTTTGGGTAAAGAGTGCACTTCCTCCGGGAGACAGGATGAAACCAGCCAAGGCGTCAATTTGGTCCGTCGAAAGATCCGCCCCCCAGGCTGGCATCCCTTCGTGCTTGCCCTGAGCGATCACGTCATGCAGGTTTGTTCCTGCGGGAACAACAATGGAAGAGCCATGGCAGGGAGCACAGTTTGCCGCATACAGAGCCGCGGTTTGATCCCCAGAAGTGACTCCCGTTGGTGGGGGTGTTTCCAGTGCCGCCTGGATGGTCAGGAAAACGACAGCGGCCACAGCGAAGGCAGTTACGCCGGTGACCAAGGGCCTGTTCAGGAAATGACGCCGCGTGCCTCGATCCAAGAATGGCAGCAGGATTAGGAGCAGGATCGCCAGGGTGGGAATGATGATCACTCCGACGACTTCAAGTTTCCCGGGGAAGTACTTCAACAGCTGGAACAGGAACAGGAAATACCATTCCGGGCGTGGCGTGTAATTGGTATCCGCAGGATTGGCCCGCGCCTCCAGCGGGGCTCCGACGAAATAGGCCAATGCGATCAGAAGGAGGAAAACGCCGAAGGCTACGATCGCATCTTTGAATATGATGTCCGGGAAGAACGGGACACCTTTTTTCTTTGCTTCCTGGTATTTCTCCAGGGATGCCTTTTTCTCTTGCTCGTTCATTGTTTGCCTACCTCCTTCTTTGGGATCTCACTGATGCCATTGCGGATCACCAAATAAAGGTGTATGCCAACCAGGAGCATCAAGGTCGCAGGCAGCACCCAAACATGTGCCCCGAAGAAGCGAGCCAGGGTCACCGCGGACAGATCATCACCGCCGCGCATAACGCGTAAAATCCAATTCCCTATAAATGGAGCAACGCCCGCGATGCGCGTGCCTACCGTGGTGGCCCAATAGGATTTCTGATCCCAGGGCAGAAGGTAGCCGGTGAACCCAAAGCCAATCACCAGCAGCAGGAGTCCAACACCCGTCAGCCAGGTGACTTCGCGTGGGTATTTATAAGCGCCATAAATGATCACGCGCAGCATGTGCAGCACCACCAGCACGACCATAACGCTCGCGCCCCAGTGATGCAGGCCGCGGATCAGCCAGCCAAACGTCACCTGGGTGGTAATGTATTGTACGCTGTCATAAGCGTGATCAGGCGTGGGTACGTAGTAGAGTGTCAGCAGGATGCCGGTGATCGCTTGATTTACAACAACAAACAGAGTGGCGCTACCCAGGGTGTAGAACCAGTTGACCTTGGGCATCTTGCGCAGGAATATTGCTTCCCAAACTGGTCGCCAACCAATACGTTCGTTTATCCAATTTCCGAATCGTGTAAGCATTTCTCAGCCTCCCAGGATGAACAATTGATCGTTCTCGACCTTTGTTTGATACCGGTCAAGGGGTCGAGGTGGAGGGCCGGAGACAACGTTCCCTTGCTTGTCATATATTCCATTGTGACAAGGGCAGAAATATTGATTCTGGTCGGCGATCCAACGAATACGGCAGCCAAGGTGAGTACAGACGTTGGACATGGCGATGTAATCACGCCCGTCTTCTGTCAGTACATAAATAGAAAGTTCTTCTTGGTTGACGATCCAGCCGGTCTGGCGTGTGACTGTGACCTTGAAAAGCGTTGGTTTTCCCAGTTCGATCTTGGAAGTGGCACCCAGTTGGATCCATTGCTGGGCCTGACTTTTGGCAAGAGCAGGTGCCACGATATAGGCGATTGCCGGGATTCCAAATCCCAGGCCGATCAACCCCCCGATCGCGCCGACTGTAAATTTCATGAAATCGCGCCGCGAAATCTCTTTCTTTTCCTCTTTCTCCATATTACCGTCTCCTTTGGCGAAATCTACTTTTGGTTTTATTTTTCTGGCGCGTTGGCATCAATCCACTGTTTGACTAGCTCCAATTCCTCGGCGCTCAGATTGGCAAAGTGCTGTCCACTCTGCACCTCGACCAGTTTACTGCCAGCAGAATCGCCTGGCACAATCACCACACCATCCTTTCCACCTTTCATCACACCTGAGTAGGTCGAAAGATCAAGGCCCGCCTGGGGAGTAGCTCCACTGTGACAGACGGTACAGTGTGCTGTGAATATGGGTTGAATATTGGCTATATAAGTTGGTATGCCGAGGACCGGTGCCAAAGTTGGCGCGGGTGTGGGAGTAGGCAATTGCGCCTGGAGGATGGCACGTAAGGCAGGAGCATCAAAACCGGCATAGGTAAAGTCAGTACCATGACAGGTGCTGTTCGAGCAGAAGGAAGTATTGGAAGTACCTCCCGGATCCCCGGTGGTATGACAATCGGAACAGGATGCATCAAAAACGCTGTTGTGCAGGCTGATCCAGTTGGGATTCAAGTGCGAACTGGGCTCCGGCCCACGACTGATCTCGATACTGGTGACAAAGTCCTGGGAAGTAGCTACCACCGGAATGGAATGGCACAGATTGCATTCCAAGCGGATGGCTTGCTGCTGGACATCCAGATGTTTCCCATCATGGCATCGGAAGCAACCCGGTGAGTTGATATGGCCGAGGTTGTTGGGATGTGTAGTCCAGTCGACCTTCTGGTCGATGAACACGGTCTGGTTATAAATATCTTGGATAGCGGTAATAGCAGAGGAAACCAATTCGGCATTACTGGTTAAGAAATCGGCATAATATTGCTTGTAGTAATTTTCCAAACCGGCAATACCTGCCATCGCTTCCGCCTGGGAGGTATAGGAGACACTCAAGACCTCCACGCCCTTCTTGCGAATCTCCGGGATGGTCGGGGAGATCAGACCACGCGCCATGGCACTGTCAACTGAATCGGCTGGGGGACGGAAGTCGTGGGTAACACGGTTATGACAGGTGATGCAGTCCATGACCTTGAGTTTGCTCTCATCAATAGTAGATGGGTCGAAGTTGGCTGTGGCGTCCACATATTCGGTCGTCGTGCCATCATCGTTGTATACTCGAATATAAGGGATGTTCTGGCTCAACGGGTCTGTGGTGTAATACTCCACTTTGTTGACGATATGCCAATGGATACCTTTTCCCAGGCCTTGCTCCTTGGCGCCACCACCCGTTTTCATGACCAGATAAATATTGAAAGGAGTGTTATTTTGATCTTCCTGGAAGTGATTAATGACAAGCAGGCTGTCCGCTGAAAAAGCCTCGGGCTGGTGGCACTTCTCACAGGTTTCACGCGCTGGTCTTGACCGGCTGGCCTGGATGGGAAATGTGTAAGTGTGAAAAACCATCGAATAGATTTCGTACACATCCTCGGTTTTTCGGGAAAGCTGGATGTTCAGGAAACTTCGCCCGATATGGCACTCGGTGCAATATACATTGGCATGAGGGGAGTTCAAGTAGGTTGCATTTTGAGGCGGCATGGTATGGCAGGTGGTCCCACAGAAGGCCGGGGAGTTGGAGTAATCCCAGCCATATATCCCACTAATTAACCCGGCAATTGTCAGAATACCAAGAATGGCATAGGGGAGGATACGGATGGAAAACGGGGTGTTAAAAGGCGGGAAAAAAAAATGTTTCAACCAATTTCGAAATTTCTTCATTGTCTCCTCCGGGAAAAATAAAAGGTCTGGAAAATAATAATACCAGACCTTTTCATTTTACTATTTCTTAAATTATTTCTCAAGTGCTCCGGCGTTAATCCAGTTTTTGACAACGGCTAATTCTTCAGGGCTCAACTGGCTCGGATGGCCGCCAGCGGATTGTACCT
>Ga0207931_1000031_pt1 | contig 45719 bp, 43 predicted proteins | sample NGESurdeep092012_2_FD_184478 | JGI IMG/M metagenome (GOLD analysis project Ga0207931, IMG submission 184478) | Arctic peat soil microbial communities from Barrow, Alaska - NGEE Surface sample 415-1 deep-092012 (SPAdes) | ecosystem: Environmental > Terrestrial > Soil > Wetlands > Peat ...
CTTCTGCCGATCTGGGTGTGCCGATCTCCTCTGCCGATCTCCTCTGCCGATCTCCTCTGCCGATCTTCTGTGGGAATCCTCGAGCACAGCTACGGCGCCACCGCGGCCAGCCGCTCGGCGGCATCGACCACATTGGACAACAACATGGCCCTGGTCATCGGACCGACGCCGCCCGGGTTGGGCGCCATGTGGGCTGCGACGGCTGTGACATCAGAGGCGACATCCCCGACGATGCGACCGTCGACCCGGCTGACGCCGACGTCGAGCACCGCCGCCCCCGGCTTGATCATCTCGCCGGTGATCAAACCCGGCGAGCCGGCGGCGGCGACCACGATGTCGCCCTGCCGGACCAGCCCGGCCAGGTCGCGGGTGCCGGTGTGGCACAGCGTCACCGTCGCGTTCTCGCTCCGCCTGGTGAGCAGCAGCCCAAGAGGCCGGCCCACGGTGAGCCCGCGCCCGATGACCACTGCGTGGGCGCCGGCGATCGGCACCCCGTATCGCCGCAAGAGTTCGATGATGCCCAGCGGGGTGCACGGCAGAGGTGCCGGATGGCCGAGGACCAGCGCGCCGAGATTGCTCGGGTGCAGGCCGTCGACGTCCTTGGCCGGGTCGACCCGGCTCAGGATCGCGTACTCGTCGAGCCCGGTGGGCTGCTGGACCAGGAAGGCCGTGCAGGCGGGGTCGGCGTTGAGCTCGTCGACGACGGCCTCCACCTGGGCCTGGCCGGTACCGGCCGGCAACTCCCGCTGAATGCTCGCGATGCCCAATTCACCGCAATCGCGGTGCTTGGCAGCCACATACCACCGGCTGGCCGGGTCGTCACCGACCAGCACAGTTCCCAGGCCAGGCATGACGCCGCGGTCGGCCAGCGCCCTGACCCGCACCCGGAGTTCGGATTTGATCGCGGCGAGGGTGGCCTTGCCGTCCAGGATCGTCGCGGTCACGAGAGGTCATGATGCCACGGGGTCGATCGTCCGGACGCCTCCCGTCACAGGCGGAGCGCAGTGGCGCACCAGCAGCTCGAGTCGGCTGCCGGTGCGCGACAGGGGTGAATCGGCGGCCCGGGCTCGCCCGCTCGAGTCGCGGCCGGGCCGCCCGCTCGTCAGGCCGCCGGGCAGCTGCAGCCGGACCGGGTCGGACCCTTTCGTCACCAAATCGGGTGTCACCGACGCCGTTCGTCAGGACCCCGGGACAAGGCAGCAGCGCGCGCATCTCTGGCCCTGCGGATCGCAAGGGCGGATCGCAAGGGCGGATCGCAAGGGCGGATCGCAAGGACACCCTCCCGCTGCTGCTGAACCGCCGGCTTCATGCCGCCCGGTGTCCCGCCGGCCGCAACCCGTGGTCAGGAGGCTGCTCGCTCGTCGGGCCGCCGGCCGGTTCGGCGACCGAGTCGTCGCCCGGAGCAATTGACGGCTGGACGGGCAGCGCGTTGCCGCGGCCCGGTACCGGACGGCGCCGTTCCTGGCGCTCGACCAGGAACAGCAGGCCGAGGCCGATCACCACCATCGCATGGCTGCCCAAACGGGCGGCATCAACGTTGTGGGACAACACATCTGCCACGGACACGACGCCAAGCGCAACCACGAACACAGCCACGGCGGGTATCAGCCCGCGAGCCAGCGACGGGCGCACCGCCGCAACCAGGAACCCGGCAGCGAGCGCGAGGTTCCACGCGGCGCTCTCGTTGAAATAATGCTCGGCCGAGCCGGTCACCGCGTGGCCGGCGTGGTCGACACCCAGCAGCTGAGCCAGAGCCAGCGGCAGTTGGAGGAACGCCATGGAGCCCAACGCCCACCTGATCACCGTGGTCGGCGGACGTTTCGGACGGATGGGTCTTGCCGCGGCCAGCACCCGATCGGTCAGGTCGACGGGCTCGGCCGCGGGCTGGAGCCGGATGCGACGAGTCATCGCCGTGGCGGCGGCCTCCCACTGCCGGCACTCCTGGCAGCCGGTGAGGTGCTCGTCCACGAGAGCCGGCGAGACGGGTTCCTCCTCGCCGTCCATCCGGGCCGACAGCGCTTCACGGCAGGTTGCGCAGTTCACCTCAACATGGTCGTGTCGTCAGCGGCCGAAGTTCCCGGGCCCACCGGGGGCTTGGCTCCCCGACATGCCGTCGACCTACGGGTGGGACGCCGCGGGGCGCTTGGCCGAGGCCGCCGCGGCGGGAGACCAGCACGCCTTGGCCGAACTTGTCAGGGCCACCCAGCGCGACATCTGGCGGTACGTGTCGTCCCAGGCAGGCACGGCCGAAGCCGATGACCTGACGCAGGAGACCTTTGTGCGGGCCATCGGTGCGTTGCCCCGCTTCGAAGGCCGGTCGAGCATCCGCACCTGGCTGCTGGTGATCGCCCGACGGGTGGTTGTCGATCACCATCGACGGCGCTCCGCGCGACCCCGGATCGCCGACGTCCCGGACTGGAACGAGCCCGCCGAGCGGGCCCAGCACCATCGGAACGCGCAGGCGCCAGGTTTCGAGGAACTGACCGAGGTCGGGATTCTGTTGGACAACCTCACCTCCGATCGTCGCGAAGCCATCGTCCTGACCCAGGTGTTGGGCTTTTCCTACGCCGAGGCTGCGGAGATCTGTCAATGCCCCGTCGGCACCATCCGATCCAGGGTCGCCCGGGCCAGGGAAGACCTGGTGGCGTGGACAGCGGACCGCGAAGCGCCGAACCGGTCCGTCACGGGCTGAGCGCTGCAGGTGGGGTGACCGGGCTCACCCCGAAGCTGGGCGGGCCGAGGAACTCTCGAGGTCGATGACCCGACCAACTGTTGCCGTCATCGACGGCCGGTTGCATTGCGCCGGACTCTGCGGACGCTTGCGGGCGACAGCGCGGTCCTCACGGGTATGGAACGGAGTCTCGATGGGTCACGGCAGATCGCGTGAGCATCGGCAGTGGCGCGTCGCGGCCGCCGGCGCGGGGATGCTGCTGCTGGCCGGGTGTGGTGCGACCGCCGAACAGTCCTCATCGTCATCGGCCGCAACAACCAGCGCGGCCTCGTCGGCCACGGCGGCCACGACAGCCGGCGTCTCCGCATCGTCGTCCGACGCGGGAGGCGAGGTCACCATTGCCGACTCCTGGGTCAAGGCCACGGTTGGTACCACCGATCCGTCGATGACGGCCGCCTTCGGCGTCCTGACCAATCACATCGATCAGGATCTGACCATCGTCTCGGCGACGAATGACGTCACCGACCGGACAGAACTGCATGAGATGGCGATGGTCGACGGCGCCATGGTGATGCGCCCGATCGCCGGCGGCATCCCGATCCCGGCGAACGGCACCACCACGCTCGAGCCGGGCGGACTGCATGTGATGATCATGGATGCCACCACGCCGATTGCCCCCGGGGACGACGTGCACGTCACGCTGACCCTCAGCGACGGCTCGACGTTGCTTTTCCACGCCACCGCCAAGGAATTCGCCGGCGCCAACGAGTCCTACAACGGCGGTGCCTCCGGGGCGTTGGATACGAGCACGACCGGCAAGGACATGGGCTCCAGCACATCCGCCGACCATGAACACAGCAGCGGGGAGGCTACTCACTCCGATGGGTGACCTGTCGCCCTCCGATCATCGAACGACTTCGGCGCAGACCAGCCCGATCGATTCCGGCAGAACACTCGCGCAGCCGAGGTACAGCCGGAGAAGCTTGTTGTTTGCCAGCGCAGCGGCGGCCGTCGGGGGCGCCGCTGCCGTGGCGGTCGGCGGTGGGATCACCCGTGGCCGGCCGGCAGATCTCCACCGCCGCAACGACAACCGGTGACATCGAGCAGGACGAGGCCGATTCCGTCGGGACCGCAACGGTTCCCTTCTACGGCACGCATCAGGCAGGGGTCAGCACTCCCGCCCAGGCGCAGGTTGCTCTCTGCGCGTTCGACCTCCACCACGGCATCGACGGCATCGCGCTGGGAAAGCTGCTGCGGATCGTGACCGACGACATCGCCCGAATCACGTCGGGTCGCCCCGCCTTGGGAGACACCGCCCCTGAATTGGCCGCGACCCCGGCCCGGTTGACCGTCACCGTCGGCTTCGGACCCGCGCTGTTCGACAAGATCGGCCGGCCCGATGCTCGGCCATCTGGCTTCGCCGACCTGCCGGCTTTCCCGGAGATCGACCGACTCGAGGATCGTTACGGCCCCGCCGACCTGCTGTTGCAGATCTGCGCCGACGACCCCGTGACCGTCGCGCACACGCAACGCATGCTCCTCAAGGACACCCGTGCCTTCGCATCCACCCGGTGGGCGCAGCGCGGGTTCTTGCGCGCCCGCGGATCGGGACCGGTGGGATCCACCCCGCGCAATATGATGGGCCAGGTCGACGGCACCGTGAACCCCGCCGACCAGTCCGAGTTCGACCAGCTGGTCTGGCATCCGGGGCCCGGATGGTTCACCGGCGGCACCATGATGGTGCTACGCCGCATCCGGATGGACGTGAACTCCTGGGACGCCCTGGATCGGTCCGCGATGGAGACCAAGGTCGGCCGGCGGCTGTCCAACGGAGCGCCACTCACTGGCTCGGACGAGCATGACGAACCCGATCTGAGGGCCACCGATGCCACCGGCCTGCTCGCCATCGCCGACTTCGCGCACCTGCGCCTTGCCCGCGGTGAAGGGCCCGCACCGCAGATCCTGCGTCGCCCCTACAACTACGACGACTCACCCGGTGCCGACGGCGACAGCGACCTCGGCCAGCTGTTCTGCTGCTACCAGGCGAGCATCGCCTCCCAGTTCGTTCCGATGCAGCGGCGACTCGCGGCGGGTGACCTGCTCAACCAGTGGATCACCCCGATCGGCTCCGCGGTCTTCGCCATCCCACCCGGGTGCGAGCCAGGTGGGTACATCGGTGAGGGGCTGCTCGGATGACCGATCAGCGACGCGCGACCAACGACCCGGACCGGCGCCCGCGGCTGCTGGTCATCGGTCTGCTCGCGGTGATCTTCTCTGGCGTGTTGTCCGCACTCGCTCCCGCGGCATTCGCGCACAATGCCCTCGTGTCCAGCAACCCGGCCGCGGGCAGTGTCGTGCCCCAGGCGCCGACGTCCATCGAGCTGGTGTTCGACCAGGACGTGAAGGATTTTCAGCCCAGGATCGCGATCACCGTCACCGGGCACGATCCGGTCGAGATCATCCCGTCCATCAACGGGCCCACCGTGACCGCGGACCTGACCTCCGTCGACCTGCCAGGGAGCGAGGTCGCCGACGAACCGGTGTCCTGGCGCGTCGGCTACCGCATCGTCTCCGCTGACGGCCACCCGGTCACCGGCCTGCTCGACTTCTCCGTCGGATCCGGTGCGGCGCCCACCGTCGGCGGTGTGGTCCCGGCCGCTGACGGTTCCGATCAGAATCAGCCGACGGGCACCAACACGCCGTCGACGACCGCGATCTGGTGGTGGGTCGGCGCTGCGATAGCGATCGCCGCCGCGATCACGGCGACCGTGTTCGCCGCCCTTCATAGCCGCGCCGCTGCACCAGCCGGCCGCAAGGGGCCCGGGCCGGATTGAGCAGTGCCGCGAACGCGGCCGTCCTCGCGGACCTGTCGGGTCACCCCGCCGGTTCCTCGGGTGCCGACAGCACCAGCCCGTGCGCCGCCGCGAACAGCACCGCCTGGTCCACATCAACGACAGCGCCGGTGAGCCTGGCACCGACCCAGACGGCCGCGTCCAGCCTGGCCCCACGCAGGTCGGCGCCGGTGAGGTCCAGCCGCTCGGCGCGGGCACCGGTCAGGTCGGCGCCGCGCAGATCGCAGCCGCTGAAATTGGCCCCGACCAGGTTCGCCTCGCGCATCCGCAGCCCGGACAGATCGACTCCGGGGAGTTTGGCGCCGGCCAGCGACACCAGAGTCAGATCGCACTCCTTGATGGTCAGTGGCAGGAGCCGGCAATCGGTGAACGTGCTGCCGATCAGCCGGCACCCCGTGAGGCTCGCACCGTGCCAGGCCGACCGTTCGAAGGTGCATGACAGAAACGAGGTCCCCTCGTGGTTACTGCCGTACAGCTCGGTACCGACGAAGCTGCAACGCTCGAAGGTCGCGCCCTTGGTTCTGACATCGACCAGCGAGGCATCGGTGAAATCGCAGTCGACGAAGCTCACCGCCTCGATGGACTCACCGGACAGGTCGACTTCGGCGAAATCGTCATCGACGTAGGACTTCTCGGTCAGCTGCACGGCACTCCTGGTGGACACGTGAGGCGGCGGGCGGGCCCGCAACGCTACTCGAGCACCAGTGCCCCCCGCGGCGCATCTCACGCCCCCGGCACACCGGACACGGCGCACCTCAGCTGGCGACCTCGCTGGGCCGGATGACCGAGATCAACGACAGCTTGGACCGGGACGGCGGGCGCGCCTCGCGCCGACCGGGTCCCGACCCAACCTCCCCGGTATCCCACAACACACCGATGACGGCATCGATGGCCGGTGCGATCGCGGCGGCGACCGCCGGCGACAGTGGGGCGCCGTGCTCGAAGGTCGCGGCCTCGATGCCCACCAGCACCACCCGCCGGGGCAGCCGGTGCAGAGCGCGGGCTAGTTCGACCAGCTCCGCTAGGCCGAATGCGTTGGCGCCGCCGCGACCGGTGCGTGCCCAGGCGTCCGCGGGCAGCGGGTTGCGCTGCGATCCGGTTTCCAAGATGGTCAGCGTTCCGGGAACCTCGTTCGAACGGACCGCGTCCACCACGATGGCCAGGTCGGCGCGTCCATCCTCGGGGTCCCAGAGCTCGATCAACGACGTCGGATCCTCGCGCTCCAGCACCCGGATCCCTGGTACCCGCAGCCCGGCGAAACGCTTGGCCACGATCGGACCGACGGCATCGTCTCCACGGTCGGGGCTGCCGAGCCCGACGACCAGCAGTCGCAGGGGTCGCTGTGATTCCTTCATGATCGCCTCACCGTCAGATCCGAGAAGTGGTTGCCGCCGGACATCCAGAGGTCGTCGTTGCGCATCGCGGCGGTAGCTGTCCCCGGTCGACCAAGGGACGCGGCCCGAGGGGGAATGCGGCAGCATCCGGTGCCGGTCGTGACAGGGTGAGCTGCCCGCCGGCACCGGACGCGCCGCAGCTAGTCAACGAATTCGCCGTACAGGTCAAGCAGCCGAACCCTGGCGGACTGCAGGCGGTGGTCCATCACCGGGACGAACCGCTTCATCAGTTGGTACCCCATCACCGGATCGGCGTCGCACTTGACGCGCAGGCAGGCAGCGTCAAAGGCCACCACACTGGCATCCAGCGTCGCTCGTGCGTCGAAGGCCCAGCGGTACGGCGGCACCATCCACGACCAACCGACAATCTCCCCTTCGTTCACCGTGTCCAGCACCACGCCGCGGGCCGGAGTGTGGATCTCGACGGCGACCCGGCCGCGGCGCAGCAGATAGAAGTGGTCAGCGGGATCGTTCTCGTGGAACAGGAACTCTCCGGCCCTGACGTGCACGTTGACCGCGCAGCCCGCCAGCAGGTCGGTCGTCTCGGCATCGAGCCCGGCGAAGAACGGGTGGTCGGGGAGGTACTGGTCAATCGTCTGCATCGGTGATCGCCTCAGAACGAGAAAGATGGGTTGGCGCCGGTATGCGGGTAGCCCGGCTGATGCCGCGGCTTACCACTCAGGCTGAGGTGCCGATCCGGTCGAGCCGAACGGTCATCCCTCGGCGGTTGCGGGCGGGGGTTCACCCGGCCGTCAACCACGGAGCAACGGGAGACGGCAAGCACCCGCGGGTCGACCGCGACCCGCGGGCCGACCAACCGCGCGCTCTGGACCATGACGCCTCCTGGTTCCCCTCAGTCTTCGGAGCGTGCGGAGGAGTCGTTAGGGTCGAAGGTCACTTCTGGAACGGGACCATGATCGGGAATGCGCTGGATGCACGCGTCAGCAAGGGCGCGCAGCCTCGCGTCCGGACAACGGGACGAGTCCAGCCGGTGCGGTAGTACCGGAGGGCGGACTTGGATCACCATCGGCCGGCGCTCCGAAATCTGCTGTGTACTCGCCGGTCGGCGTGTCCGTGCGCGAATGCGCCCATAGCGGCGTCCAGGTGCGTGTCGCGTCGTGTCTCTCAGCGACTGTCGGACGATGCATAGACCGCGATCCCTACGGTGCCAAGCACTATCAGCAGGATCAAGGATCCCAAAGCGATCGGGATGGACGCGGCAAGACGACTGAGCCCGTCGCCGGCACTCGTGAAGCCAGCCATCAACACGAATCCGGCCATGGCAGTCCAAATCGGCAGATTGCTGCCGTGATAACTGTTGACCAGGCCAGCGCATGCGATGGCGGCCACGAGCGGCAGCACCCACCACCAGTGGTTGGACTCGGACATGTGCCGAGCCACCTCATAGTGGCACCAGGACGCCAGCACAAACGCGACGAAACCGACGATTGCGGCGATGGCTACTTTCCAGAACGGCTCATCCGATGACGCCGAATCCCGAATGGCGACAACGAACCAGAGCGCGATGAGGGCGATCGCAAGCATCAAGAACGTGCCTGCTATCCCGAGAAACCAGTTCCAGCCTGACCAGTCAGTGAAGTGGTCCGGCGGGGCGTCGCTGCTGTTGAACATCGAATTCCTCCTGCTCCGAGAGCCGCACCGGGCGACGTGTGACAACCATGGTGATCGCCGTCTCCTAGAGTAGACACGTTCGCACAACTTGTCCACTAACGTGGACGGCGTTAGTCTCAGTGCATGATCGCCACCACCACCGTTGTCATCGGAATCGCCGCCGTGGAGCGTCAGGGCCGTACTCAGGCCAATGACTGAAACGAATCCGGGTCGACTCGGGCGGGAGCTACGACAAGTCCGGGAGATACGGGGTGAGAGTCTTCGCTCGGCGGCCAACTCCGCCGATATATCGTCTGCGTACCTGCTGAAGCTCGAGCAGGGCCTCGTTCGGTCGCCGTCACCACATGTTCTGCGCAACCTTGCCCGGCATTTCGCCGTGTCATATCTGGGTCTCATGGACTTGGCTGGCTACGACACAACAGACAACTACGTTCCCCGTCCAGTTGCGGGTGTCCTCGCCGATGCAATGGCGTCTGAGCCGCTCAGCGATCACGAACAGCGTGCCGTCGCGGCCTTCTTGTCGACATTGCGCTCCCAGGGTCAGGGTTAAGCCGCTGCCCGACGTGGACCAGTCCGATATGGTTGACGTTCAAACCCGGAGGGGTCGCCGCTCACGTTCTGCGTGTCGGTAGCACGACCGTGGCGAGAGGCGCCGGCACCGGTGCCGAGGGAGGACTGGCATGAGTCGCGACAGCCGCTACGAGCACACCGTGCAAGCACCCGGGACTTCGGTCACGACGACGCTCTCGGAGCTTCTCGCAGTGGCAATCCCTGGGAGAGTCTCTGAGCAGCTGCACGACGACCTCGAACAGATCAGGACCGCTGAAAGAACGGCAGAACGGACTGCAGCAGACGCACGGCTCCGTTGAGACCAGCAGACCACGCACTCCCATCTTGACACCGTCGGTCTTCACCAATTTCCCGTTGATCAGCTCGGGAATAGAACACTTGAGAAAGGCGGCCGGTGGTGCTCTCCTTGGCCGACTGGAGCTCCAGCGGTCAACGCGGAAGCGTATTTGACATGACCGTCCAGAGTTCATGGAGCACGCTGGCCGCTGATTATACCTTTCCGCGCGGCAACGAGTCTCTCGAGCGGATATTCGAGATAGCACGGGCGCACGGGGTCGTGTCAGTCGTCAAAGAGCCGCGTTATATAGATGCCGATTGGCGCAGTCAGCTCGCGCGATTCTACAACGGGACTTTTCGTCGTTATCCTTCAGTTTGTCATCGTCTGCACTTCTTTACCGAACCCGTCCCCACCGATCTCGTCAATTTGAGCGGATTTCAGGAGAGCTACCGAGGTTACACTATCCTCCGACCATTACCCGTGTCGCCGGTCGGTCGCACAATGATCGCGCCGCCCCTAGAACTCGCCGACGGGGTCCGATGCGAAGATTCGGAGACGATTGATCTATTCGGCTGGCCATTCAGAATCACCGCGATGCCATTTATCAGCCAGGACACGCAGTTCATGCGATGCGCGCACGCATCGCTGTGGATGGTACTGACCCACGCCAGAATGTCCCACGGGCTTCCGAGGCACCTGCCTGCCGCCATCCATGACGCCGCATCGGGCGGTATCATGGTCGGGCGGCAGCTCCCGAATGACGGACCCTCTGGTTACCAGCTATTCTCGGCAATGGATTCACTCGGACTCAGCCCCAGCCGAAAGGCTCTCCCGGAGTCGCAAGATGACGACCGAGAGGCCGGCAACCTGAAGTTGCACGGAATGTTGTGTCGCTATGTCAATTCATCCCTACCGCCGATCGTCATATCGAACACCCACGCCTGGGTAGTCGTGGCCTACCTCAGGAAAAGGTCTGATGACGGTCGAGCCGTCCAGCTCTGGCGGCACGACGACAAGCAGGGACCATACCTTCCAGTCGGCAATCCCTGGAACGAAGAGGATCTGTCGTATCGGCCGTGGCAAAGCGCTTACCTCCCTCTTCTGCCGAAAGCATACCTTGATGCTGAACGCGCGGAGGTGGTGGGACGCTTTTGGGTACGTCATTTCAGGAACTCAACAGCCTTCAAGGGGACCACTCTGGATATCGCGGACCAACGTGCGGCCAAGGAGGAAGGGGCGACCTGTCGAACGTTTCTATTGACTTCGACTCAATTCAAGCAGAATCTTATCGCCCGCGGCATGCCGGCAGTACTGGCGAGCGCGTACCGACTGGCGCCAATGTCCCGATACATTTGGATCATCGAGGTAGTAGACCGACTTCGTAGATCTCAAAGGGAACCAGATGTCATCGGCGAAATTGTGCTGGATGCCACCATTACGCAATTTGAACCGCTCGACGATCCGTCGGCGATCTTGGCTATGCACATCGATACCTTTGCATTTATTTCCGGCGTTGACCATGCCCCCGCCAGCAGTCTGGATATTCCGCCTGGCCATGTGTACAAGAGCGCCTGTCCCGCTCTACTGAGGCTGTACTCGGACAATGAATGATCCGAGCCTCGCCCAATCGCCGTGTATGCACGGGGCCGACGAGGTTGGGAACAGCAAGCCCGTTCCGGCACCCAAAATGGTTCCGCGATGCGGTCGAACGTCAGCGACCGACCCGCCCGCAGTGCACTCGAATCGCTCTTTCCAGCCTGGATGCGGCCGTTCCCTGCTCAGTGGAAGAAGTGCCGCGTCCCGGTCAGGTACATGCTGACCCCGGCCCGCTCGGCGGCCGCGATCACCTCGCCGTCCCGCACCGACCCGCCGGGCTGCACGATGGCCCGTACCCCGGCGGCGATGAGGATTTCCGCGCCGTCCGGGAACGGGAAGAACGCATCGGAGGCGGCCACGGATCCTTCGGCCCGCTCCCCTGCGCGTTCCACCGCGAGCCGCGCCGAATCGACCCGGTTGACCTGACCCATCCCGATCCCGACGCTGGCTCCGTTGTGGGCCAGCAGGACTGCGTTGGACTTCACCGAACGGCAAGCACGCCAAGCGAATTCCAGATCGGCCAGGGCGTCCGGATCAACCGCATGCCCGGCGGCGAGGGTCCAATTTGCCGGGTCGTCGCCGGGCGCATCGATCCTGTCCCGCACCTGCACCAGGATGCCGCCGGAAATGGCCCGGAATTCCGCGGGATCCGGCGTCGCGTCGGCGGGCATCACCAGCAGCCTGATATTCTTCTTCCTGGTCAGGACGGCCAGCGCATCGGCCGAGAACGCCGGTGCCAGTAGCACTTCGGTGAACACGTCGGCCACCTGTTCCGCCAGCGCCACCGTCACCGGCCGGTTGACCGCGATCACCCCGCCGTAGGCCGAGACCGGATCGCAGGCGTGTGCTCGTTGATGGGCCAACGCCACCGCATCGACCGTTCTGTCCGTTCTACCTTCTGAGCCTTGTTCGGTGCTAATTCCTGAGCCACCCGCCACCACCGCGATGCCACAAGGGTTGGCGTGCTTGATGATCGCCACCGCCGGCTCGGCGAAGTCGTTCGCCGCGCGCCAGGCCGCGTCGACATCGGCGTAGTTGTTGTAGCTCATCCCCTTGCCGTGCAACTGTTCTGCGGTCGCCAGGCCCGAACGCGACTGCCGGTACAGCGCAGCGGGCTGGTGCGGGTTCTCCCCGTACCGCAGGGCGTCGACCTTCTCCCAGGTCTCGCCGGTCCACTCGGGCCATCCGTCATCCGGGCCGGCGACACCGTTCAGCCAGTTCGCCACGGCCACGTCGTAGGACGCGGTATGCGCGAATGCCTTTGCGGCCAATGAGGTCCGCTCGGCCATGGTGAAGCCGCCGGCCGCCACCGCGGAGGTGATCTGCGGGTAGGCCGCGGGGTCAACCACCACCGCCACCGACGGGTGGTTCTTCGCCGATGCCCGAACCATCGCCGGGCCGCCGATGTCGATCTGTTCCACGCATTCGCCGAACCCGGCACCGGAGGCGAGGGTCTGCCGGAACGGGTAGAGATTGACCACCACCAGGTCGAACGCCGCGATGCCGAGATCGTCGAGCTGCCGCAGGTGATCGGGCAGCCGAGTGTCGGCCAGCAGACCGCCGTGGATCGCGGGGTGCAGGGTCTTCACCCGGCCGTCCAGGCACTCCGGGAAGCCGGTGACCTCTTCGACCGGCGTCACCGGCAGCCCGGCGTCGGCGATGGCCCGCGCCGAGCCACCGGTCGACACCAGCGAGACCCCGGCGTCGCTGAGCACCTTGGCCAGCTCGACGAGCCCAGTCTTGTCCGACACCGACAGCAGGGCACGCCGGATCGGGCGCCGGCCGTCCCCGTCGCCGGGTGTCTGGTTGGTGCTCATCCGAGCCTCACTTTCCGTCCTTCGACGCGGTACGGCGCGGAGGTCATCGCGGTGACGACCTCCACCAGCAGCGACCGTTCAGCCACCTTGATCCGTTCGTGCAGGGTGCTGGTGTCGTCGTCGTCCAGCACCGGAACCGCGCGCTGGGCGACGATCGGCCCGGCATCGACGCCGCCGTCGACCAGGAACGCGGTGCAGCCGGTGACCTTGACACCGTGCGCCAGGGCGTCAGCGGGAGCGTGCATACCGGGGAACGCCGGAAGCAGCGACGGGTGCGCGTTGATCACCCGGTCCTCGAAGACGGCCAGGAAGTCGGGCCCGACAAGCTTCATGAACCCGGCGAGCACGACCAGGTCGGCCCCGAACCGCTCACACGCCTGGGCGAGTCCCTGATTCCAGGCGTCACGGTCCGGATGGTCGGCGATGCGCCGGCAGAACGTCGGGATGCCGACGGCGGCGGCGCGGTCGAGAGCGGTGCACGACGGACGATCCGATCCGACCGCGACCACCCGGTAGGGCTTCGGATCGGGATCGTCCAGCAGCGCCTGCAGGAGGGTGCCGGACCCGGAGGCCAGCACCACCACGTTCTTCACCGGGTTGGTCACGGCTCTCTCTCGTCGACGCGGGCGGGCCGGGTTCAGGGTAATCGTCGGTCGCCCGCCCCCGACGGGCACATCCGCTTGCCGGTCCCAGGACATCCCCTTGCGGCCCGATCGATTCCATTCGACCGACCACCCCGCAGTCGTCACGTGGCGCGGGTCCGACGAATCGGGGCGACCACACGGCAGCCGCCACTGCGCCATCAGTGGCCACGACCTGGTGTCGCACACCTCTGTCGACGGTGAGCTGCGGCTGGGGACCGGTGGTACGCCGTTGTACGAGAGGCGCGACTTCCCACGCTCAGGTTCAGTCGTGCCGGGTGGGCACGGGGTCGGAGTCCTGCCCGTCGTGCGACGGAGTTCAGTCGACGTTGGCCGTCTCCTCGCCGTCGTCGTGGCGAGCGTCCTGAGCGATCTCCTCGCCGGTGCCCTCCCGGTCGGTGCCAAACTCGTCGGTGGGGTCTTCGGCGCCGGCCGCCACCCCTTCGGCGAGATCGATCGCGTCCTGGTCAGCGGCAGCAGGTTCGGAATCGTCGGCGGAATCGCTGTAGGAATCGTCGTCGAGACCGTCGACCTCGGCGCGGTCCACGTCCAGCGATTCGTCCTCGTCGTCCGCGGTTTTCGCGCCGGCTGAGCCGTCGAGCACGGCGTCGTCCAGCTTGGCGTCGTCCGCTGCACCGGCCTCCGCCACCCGCCAGGGCACCGACCGCGCCTGCACCAACGCTGCAACGGCCACGGCAACGACGCCGATCTCGACGAAGGTGGCTCCAGCCGTCAGCAGCGGCGGGGATCCCGTCATTGCCCAGCGCCCGCTCCCGACCCCGCCCGAGGCAACCCACGCTGACACGCCCAGCCCGACCGCGGCCACCGTGGATGCGACGGTGGACGCGTACACCCGCTCCTGCCTGGTGGTCAGCGTGCGGACCACCCGCCAGCCGATCAGCCCGCCGGCGAGCAGCGGGACCAGCATGAACGCGATGCCGACCCAGGAAACGCCCGGGTGATCTGGGGTCGCCGTGAGCAGCGGCACTGCGGGCAATTCGACGATGGATGACGAAAACGGCGAGTAGGTTCCCGGCCCGACGACGAAGCCGACACCGGTGAGATAACCGGCCCCGGCGACCACCGCGTTGGGCACGTAGACGATGCCCAGCAGCGCCAGGCCGAGACCATCGGTCCAGTTCGGCGCCGCGAGCGCCGACACGGAGACGGCCGACGCGAAATGCCCGACGAGCGCCACGACCAGCGCCAGCCCGCCCCCGGCGATCAGCACGCCCAGCCCCACGGCACCGCCCCGCGCTCCGGTGTGCACCCAGGACGGCGCCAGATCCCGCCACCACGAGCGCCAGGCCGATTCTCGGCCGACGGTGCCGACCGCAACGGCACACAGCGCGAGTGCTGTTGCCGTCCACACCGACCCTGCCGGGATCGCCTCCGGCGGGCCGAACCCGCGAGTCGTGGCGGCAACGATCAGGCCGTAGGTGCCGGCGCTGACCAGCACGGCCAGCGCTTCCTGCGCCCGTCCTTGGGGGAGGAACCGGCCGCGACGGGCCACCGAGGTGAGCACCGCGACGATCAACCCCGTCAACAACAGGGGCGGTAGCGTCAGGGCAGTCCCGGCGACGCTGATCGGCATCAGGTTCGCCAGCGCGAAACCGGCCACCCCGGCCCGCATGGCGGCGCCGGCCTCCGCTCCCGATGCAGGAGTGATGGCCCAGACAACAAGCGCGATGCCGGCCGTGAAGATCAGGCCGGAAAGCGCCGCCGCCGCCCCCCGTACCGCGGCGGCCGCAGCGACCATTCCGTTCGGGTGTTCGGCGGGCGGTGGGTTCCCTGGTGGCGCAAACGTTTCCGGAGCCAACTGGGTCACCCCGCCACTGTCACAGTGGCGCGCCCGATCACGGCCGAGGCTCGCCGTCGGTACCCCAGATCGGATCAATCCGGGGGCGCCGGGCACGACCGCTCAGCTGTCGCGAGTCGGGTCCCGATCTGTGGCAGCGTCCGCCGGCCGTCGGTCGCCCGGCTCACCCGGTCTGGCTACCACCGTTCCGGCGGCGGCGGAGGGCTCGGCAGTATCGATCACCGGGATCCCCTGCGGGTCCGTGTCGGCCGACCGCGCATCCGCCGACGGCGGGATGGCCGAGCGCGAGGGTTCCCAAAGAGCCGGAACCGGGCCGACCGGGTATGCCGACGGAGCTTGGCCCGCGCCGTAACCGGCCGGGCGCCATCCAGCACCGCGGTCAGCGGTGAGGTCAGCGTCACGGCCGTCGGGACGGTCGGCAGGGGTTCCCCACGGTGCGGGCGGCGCGCTCCACCACGGTCCCGGGTACTGCTGCGCGGGTCCCGAGCCGGCCACCGGGAAAGCGGCTGCTGTGGCACCGGTCGGCGCCGCAAGTCCCTGCCCGCGGTTCCCCGGGCTCTGCTCCGCGGCGCGCGGGTTCAGCCCGAACCCCGAACCGATCACGAATGCGGTCAGCGCCACCACCGCCTGGATGATCCCGAAGATCACCAGCAGGATCGCACCCATACCCTTGCTGACCTGGCCGAATCCGGACACAGCGTCCTGGCTGCCGAGCGAGACGATGGCGCCGATCGCGCCCCCCGAAGAAACTACTGCTACCGCAAATGAAGCTCGCTCCTCGCCGGGCAGGAACGCCGTCAGCGCCAGCAGACCCGCGGTGAGCAACAGGATCGGGACGTAGGCCGGCCCGATGCTGAAGACGGACAGGCTGCCCTGGGTGGTCGTCGACCTCGACAGCGACAGCTCCGGAAGAAATCCCCAGATGAAGTTCAACAGGCCCAGCGCGATGACGGCCACTGCCAGGACCTTGGCCACGCCCCACCGGGGAGACCGGCCGGTCCGCGCCGATCCGGTGCCTGCCTGCGCGCCCGGTCCCGTCATGCCGTAGCCGGCCGGGCCGTCACCAGCGGGAGGGTACCCGGTCGGCGGGTCAGTCGCGCCAGGAATCGATCCGACCGCCCAGGACGGAACGGGCGATCCCGTCACCGGACCCCACTGCGCTGCCTGAGGCGCACCGGTATCGCCCCGCTGCGGCCCACTCATCAATCCAGGACCCCTCGCTTGTCGGCACCTTCGCTTCGCCTCGACGGTACCGACCGCCGAATTCCTCGCCACGCCTGCGCGCCGTGGGCGGCGGGTGTGCCGGCCCGGCGGCGAGTGTGCCGCCCGGCGGCGAGTGTGCCGTCCGGCGGCGAGTGTGGCGTCGGTGACTAGCTGAGCACAGCCCGGAGCAGCCGGGCTGTTTCCGATGGGGTCTTTCCGACCTTGACGCCGACGCCTTCCAGGGCTTCCTTCTTGGCCTGCGCGGTGCCGGCGGAGCCGGACACGATCGCGCCGGCGTGGCCCATGGTCTTGCCCTCGGGAGCGGTGAACCCGGCGACGTAGCCGACGACCGGCTTGCTGACGTGCTCGGCGATGTACGCGGCCGCGCGTTCCTCCGCGTCGCCGCCGATCTCCCCGATCATCACGATCGCCTCGGTCTCGTCGTCTACCTCGAAGCCCTCGAGGGCGTCGATGTGGGTGGTGCCGATGACCGGGTCGCCGCCGATGCCGATCGCGGTGGAGAACCCGAGATCCCGCAGCTCGTACATCATCTGGTAGGTCAACGTGCCGGACTTCGACACCAGACCGACCCGGCCCGGGCCGCTGATGTTCGCCGGGATGATGCCCGCGTTGGATTTACCGGGGGAGATGATGCCCGGGCAGTTCGGGCCGATGATCCTGGTTTTGTTGCCGGTTGAGACGGCGTGTGCCCAGGCGACCGCGGAGTCGTGCACCGGCACGCCTTCGGTGATCACCACGGCCAGTCCGATACCCGCGTCGATGGCCTCGATGATCGCGTCCTTGGTGAACGCCGGCGGCACGAACAGCACCGTCACGTTCGCCCCGGTCTGCTCCATCGCCTCGGCCACCGAGCCGAACACCGGCTGCACCGAGCCGTCGAAATCGACCTTGGTGCCTGCCTTTCGGGCGTTCACCCCGCCGACGATGTTCGTTCCGGACGCCAGCATCCGGCGGGTGTGCTTGGTGCCCTCACCACCGGTCATGCCCTGCACGATGACGCGGGAATTCTCGTTCAGGAAGATCGCCATCGTCAGACTCCTGTGCCTTTCAGTGCCGCTGCCGCTAGTTGGGCGGCCTTGTCGGCGCCCTCGTCCATGGTTTCGGCGAGCGTCACCAGCGGGTGCGCGGCCGCCAGCAGGATCCGCCTGCCCTCCTCGACATTGTTGCCGTCCAGCCGCACCACCAACGGTTTGCTGGCCTCGTCGCCCAGCATCTCCAGGGCTCCGACGATCCCGTTCGCCACCGCATCGCAGGAGGTGATGCCGCCGAACACGTTGACGAACACCGACTTCACGTCCGGGTCGGTCAGGATGATGTCCAGCCCGTTGGCCATCACCTCCGCGGACGCGCCGCCGCCGATGTCCAGGAAGTTCGCCGGCGACACGCGGTGCCCATCCCCCAGGGAGTACGCCTCCCCGGCATACGCCACCACGTCCAGGGTGGACATCACCAGGCCGGCGCCGTTGCCGATCACCCCGACCTGCCCGTCGAGCTTGACGTAGTTGAGGCCCTTTTCCTTGGCCTTGACCTCCAGCGCGTTCTCCGAGGCGATGTCGGCCAGCGCCGCGTGATCGGGATGCCGGAAGTCGGCGTTGTCGTCGAGCGACACCTTCCCGTCGACCGCGAGGACCTTGCCCTGCGGGGTCTTCACCAGTGGGTTGACCTCGACCAGCGTGGCGTCCTCCTCGACGAAGACCTCCCACAGGTGCTGCAGGATGTCGATCACCTGGTCGCGCACCTCGGCGGGGAACTTCCCGGCATCGGCGATCTCGGCGGCCTTGGCGGCGTCCACCCCGGTCAGCGCGTTCACCGGGATCTTCGCCAGCGCATCGGGCCGTTCGACGGCCAGCTGCTCGATCTCCATCCCACCCTCGTGGGTGGCCATCGCCAGGAACGTCCGGTTCGCCCGGTCCAGCAGGTAGGAGACGTAGTACTCCTCGGCGATGTCGCTGGCCTGCGCGATCAACAGCTGACGAGTCACGTGGCCCTTGATGTCCAACCCGAGGATGTTGCCCGCATGCTTGCGCACATCGTCGAGTGTGGTGGCGAACTTCACCCCGCCGGCCTTGCCGCGGCCGCCCACCTTGACCTGTGACTTCACCATCACCGGAACACCGATTTCCTCGGCGGCCTCGATGGCCTCTTCCACGGTGACCGCGACGGTGCCGACCTGAGCCGGTACTCCGTGCGCGGCGAAGAGTTCCTTCGCCTGGTATTCGTACAGATCCACGTGTTCTCCTCGCGCAGCCTGGGGATTTCTGGCATCAGGCCTGGCGCAGCCGTGACCGGGCGCCGTGGACCGTCTGTGGCAACCCTAGCGACCCGGCCCGACCGGACCGGCTCCCGGTGAGCAGGTTCACTCGGCTGCGAGCCGCGGGGCAACCTCCGCTCGCAGCCAGTCGATGATGGCGGTGGTGGATGCGCCGGGGGTGAAGATTCCGTGCACACCGATCTCCGCCAACTCGGCGATATCGGCGGGCGGGATGATCCCACCGCCGAACACGATGATGTCGGAAGCGTCCGCCTCTGCGAGCAGTTGAACAACCCGGCGGAACTGCGTCATGTGGGAGCCGGACAGCACCGACAGCCCCACCGCGTCGGCGTCCTCGGCCAGCGCGGCCGCCACGATCTGCTCCGGCGTCTGGTGCAGACCGGTGTAGATCACCTCCATGCCGGCGTCGCGCAGCGCGCGGGCGACCACCTTGATCCCACGGTCGTGCCCGTCCAGCCCCGGCTTGCCCACCACCACCCGGATCGGCCGGGTCGACCCAGATCCGGACGGCGCAGATCCGGACGGCGCAGATCCGGACGGCGCAGATCCGGACGGCGCAGATCCGGACGGCGCTGCATCAGCCGGAGGCGTCGGAACCGTCATGTCATCGACCTTTCGCTGTTCTCGCTGTGTCCACCCCTACCGGCAGCCCGCCGGCCGTCACACCCCGCACCGGCCCGAGACCTTCGGGCATCCCGGTCGACCAGGTCGCAACGTCCAGCGTGCGGACCCGGCGGGCATCCGCCGCGAACACCGGCACACAGGCCAACAGCCCGACGACCAGCGCGCCGCCCGCCCACAGGCCCGGCCCCCAGGCGAATCCCGGTGCATCGCGGATCGCACCGGGGACGATCAACGGGACAGCGGCGATCCCGGCAGCGGCCAGCAGGTAGCCGGCTGCGACGGCCGGTCGCCTTGTCAGCGTCGCCGCCCAGGATGCGGTCGCCACCGCCAGCGCGACGGCCCAGATACCCCAGGCGTCCAGGTCATAGCCGACGAACAGGGTGGACGAGGGGGTCAGTCCCACGCTGTACACGGGCAGGGTGCAGCTGACGACGGTGAGAACGGTCAGGCCGGCGGCGGTCCAGCCCCGGACAAGACGGGACTGCTCCACCGAGTCGTCGACGACCACCTGCAGCGAGGCTTCCTCGACCTGCCGCGCGGTGATCACCGCCAGCACCGCCGCGGCAACGGCGAGCGCGACGGCGACGACGCCCCACCACAACCCCGGGCCGGCCGTCCAGGTGCGCCGAACCTCGGCGGGCAGGTCGGCGTTCAGCGGGTTGTCGGCGCTGGCGACCACCAGCGACCGCAACGCAAGGGCCTGCGCCAGCGCGTAGACCGGGGCGGCCCAGACAATGCAGGCGACTGCCCGACCGATCCGAGCGGTGGGCGGGATCAGCAGCAGCACACCTGCTACCCCGAGCGGAACCGCCGCCACCAGAAATCTGGGACCTGCCGGGGCCAGCACCGCGGCCGCTGCATCATCCGGCACAGCGCCGTTGACCTGCAGCAACGCCGTTCGGGAGGCAGCGAACGCGGCCACCGCTGCGAGCAGGGTGAGCCCACCCGCGGCCAGGGTCAGCATCGGCGACGGCGCGTCGCCGTCGCCGTCGCCGTCGCCGTCGCCGTCGGAACGATCGACGGTCGAGCCCCGGTGACGGGCCAGCAGCCCCGCCGAGGCCAGCACCACGGCGCCGGCCAGCCCCCACCAGGCCGACGACGACACGCTGGTCGGCGCGCCGGCCAACACTGCGACGACCGCCGTCAGCGGCGGGACGGCGGCGGCCAGCGCGGTGCCGGCCAGCAGCGCGGCCGCGACCGGTCGAGGGAGGGCTGCGGCGATGACAACGCTGACCGCGGCGAGCAGCGAGAGCAGCGCGGCGGCCGACACGCCGGTCAGGCTGGCCCCGAGCGGCAGCACCCGCAGCGCGAGATAACCCCCGCTGTAAGGTGTTTCGAGCGCACCGACCATCAGGAGGATCGCGCCGAGGAAGCCGACGCCGATCATCGGCAGGTTCCGTCCGAGGCGCCCTTCCGGTGGCCGGGTCAGCGCGAGCACCGAGTCGTCCGCCCGTGTGCCCTCGCCGGCTCCGGTGATCGCCTCCGCCGGGCTCTCCGCGGCGAACGCCGGGTCGGGCGCGGACCCGAACATCGGCTCAGGGCCGGTCCCGGAATCCTCGGCGCCGGCGCGGGCCAGCCGTCCGGCGGCCAGCACCCCGACGACCACCATCAGCACATCCGCGGCCAGCAGCAGCCACCCGCCGGCGGTGGTGGCGAACGGCCGCGCCCGGTCGGTCGTCTCGTAGAACAGCTCCGGGCGGGTGACGCCGTCGGTCTCGGTGAGGATCGCGAGGTCGCCGAACAGCCGGGCGAGACCGATCAGCCCCGCGCCCGCCGTCGCCGCCAGACCAAGCGTCGGCCGGATGACCGCGAGGGCGACCGCAAGCAGACCAGGGAGCACTGCCGTGAACGCGGCGATCGTCACCGCTCCAGTCGGTGACCCGTCAGCGGTGGTGACCACGCCGATCAACGGGCACACCCCGATGAGCACCCCGGCGAGCAGCAGCAACCCGGCGAGCAGCCGAGCCGGTGCGCGCTCGCCGGCGTCTGACCGGTTCGACGCGCTGGTCAACGGGTCCCTACCGCGGGGCGCGCGTGGCAGGCGGCGGGATTCACGAGATCGACCGTAGCAATGACGCGAGGTCGCAGGAGCCAGCAACAGCCGAGCGGCCATCCCAACAGGTGGGCCGCTCCCGCCGGTCACGGGTCTGGCGCCGCCGGAACATCAGCGATGATCGAAGCATGATTCAGGGCCTGGCCATCGGCGTCCTCGCGGCCGGATTGCTGCTGGGCGCGTGGACCGGCATCCAGGCGTACCGCCGGCGCCCGACCACGGACGCGCAGATGGTCGGCGCCATCGTGCTGGAGGCCGCGCTGCTGGTGCAGACGGCAATCGCAATCGGCAAGTTGGTCGGCGGCGCCGAACTGGACGAATCGGTGACGTTCGTCGCCTATTCGATCGGCATCCTGCTGCCGCTGCCGTTGGGTTTCTACCTGGCCAGGATCGAACGGACCAGATGGGGATCGCTGTCGTTGTGCTTCACTGCGGTGGTGGTGGCCGTGATGACGTTGCGTCTGATGCAGCTGTGGCAGGCCGGCAGTGGCTGACCTGTCGGAGACCGGCCGGGACACCGCCGACCCGACCGAGGACGATTCCCCGCCGACCGGCCCCCGCCGCCTGCTCATCTCGCTCTATGCGATCTTCGCGCTGGCGGCCACCGCCCGCGGGATCGTCCAGATCGCCACGAAATTCGACGAGGCGCCGGTCGCGTACGCGCTGTCGCTGTTCTCCGGGGTCGTCTACATCTGCGCCACGATCGGTCTGCTCACCAATCGGCGCTGGTCCCGACCGTTGGCCTGGGCCGCCGTAGGCACCGAGATGGTCGGTGTGGTGACCATCGGGATCGCGTCGATCATCGATGCCGACGTGTTCCCGCACGACACCGTGTGGTCCAGGTTCGGGGCGGGGTACGGCTATGTCCCAGTGATCCTGCCGGTGCTGGGGCTGATGTGGTTGTGGCAGACCCGCGGCACCACCGAGCAGCACCCGACCGCTCGCTGAGACCGCCCCGACCAGGGGGATGTGGATAACTGATCGGCGGATCGGCCGCACTCTGTCACGATGCCGCGGTGATCGCCGATGACAGCGCTTCCCTGGAGGTGGATCATGACAGACATGACCGTGATGCCCCGTGAATCCCACGATTGGACGGTGCACGACCTCGACCTCATCCCCGAGGACGGCCTGCAGTACGAACTGCTCGACGGGGCGTTGCTGGTGAGCCCGGCACCCACCCGGCTTCATCAGCGAGCCGTCGCCCGGGTGTTCACCATCCTGACGGCGGCGTGCCCGCCCGAGTTCGAGGTGCTGTTCGCGCCGCTGGACTGGCGCCCCGACGGCCGTACTTCCCTGCAGCCGGACATCGTCGTTCTCGCCGATCGCGACAGCCGGGGAATTGTCGCGGATTCGTTGTTGCTCGCGGTCGAGGTGCTGTCCCCGTCGACCCGCCGCAAGGACGCGGTGTTCAAACGCTCGAAGTACGAGGACTCCGGTGTCGCCAGCTTCTGGCTTGTCGACCCCGAGACGCCAGCGATCAGCGCGTTCGAGCTGGTTGCCGGACACTATGTGCTCGCGGGCGAGGCAACCGGCGACGCCGCGGTCACGCTGAGCAGACCCTTTGCGGTGACGGTGATCCCGTCCACCCTGGTCGATTCCTGACAACCGGGCCCGGCCGAGAAACGACTCAGAGCTTTGTCATCGGGACACCGCCGATGAGCATCAGCCTCACTTTGCCCGCGGTGCCGAAGTCGATGGTGGCGGTGGCCCGCTGGCCCACCCCGTCGACCGCGACCACCGAGCCGAGACCGTACTTGTCGTGCGAAACCCGATCCCCCACAGCGAGTTCCAGGGTGGGCCTGGACCCGAGAGCCGCTCCGCGTCGACCCGTCGCCCGTGACGACGATGCCGCGCCGAACCGGCTCGCGGCGACCGGCGCGGACCTGCCGGAGAATTCGCCGCCGAACGTGGTCGAGCCGTAGGACCGCGATCCGAACCGCCCGGAGCCGAAAGTCTTTCCACCGTAGGTGAAGTCGTTCTCGAAGGAGCTGTCGCCGATGAACCCGCCGCGCTTGGCCTCTTCGTCGGTCCGGCGCCAGTCGACCAGGTCGGCGGGGATGTCGTCGATGAACCGGGACGCCGGATTCGCCCCTGGCTGCCCCCACGCCGACCGCAACACCGCCCTGGACAGGTACAGCCGCTGCTTCGCCCTGGTGATGCCGACGTAGGCCAACCGACGTTCCTCCGCCAGTTCCTTGTCGTTACCGAGGGAGCGCATGTGCGGGAAGATGCCGTCCTCCCAGCCGGTGAGGAACACCACGGGGAACTCCAGGCCCTTCGCGGTGTGCAGCGTCATCAAGGTGACCACACCGTCGTCGGAATCCGGCACCGCGTCGGCGTCGGCGACCAACGAGAGTTGTTCCAGCACAGCAACAAGCAGATCACCGGCGTCCTGCGGGACGTCGTCGTCGGGAGGCTCAGGGGGTGCGGCATCGCCGTCGCCGTCCGGCCCGTCAGCGCGTACGCTCTGGTCCACAGCAACCGCGAGAGCCCTTCCGGCCATGAGGTTCTCGGTGTTCTCGCGGAGCACGCTGACCAGCTGGTCGAGGTTCTCCAACCGGGACCCGTCCTGCGGATCGTCTGAGGCCTCCAGTTCGGCGCGGTAGCCGGTGCGGTCCAGCACGGCCGTCAGCAGATCCGCGGGCTCCATGCCGAAGCCCACCTCGGCCCGCAGCCCGGAGAGCAGTTCACCGAAGGATGTCAGCGAGTTGGCCGACCGCACGGCAAGGCCGGGGATCTCGCGGATCCGTTGCAGCGCATCGCCGAAGGTGATCCGTTCCCGCTCGGCGAACACCGCCACAGCGGCCTCGGCGCGGTCGCCGATTCCCCGTCGCGGTGTGTTCAGGATCCGCCGGAGATTGACCTCGTCGTCGGGGTTGGCAATCGCTCGGAGGTACGCGAGCGCGTCCTTGACTTCCTTGCGTTCGTAGAACCGGACGCCGCCGACGATCCGATACGGCATGCCGGTGCGGACGAACACGTCCTCCAGTGCCCGCGACGCGGCGTTCGTCCGGTAGAAAACGGCGACGTCACCGAATTTCGCCTCGCCGGCGTCGACCAGCGCATCGATTTCTTTGCCGACGAATTGGGCCTCGTCGTGCTCGTTGTCGCCGACGTAACCGACGATCTGGGTGCCGTTGCCCTCCGCGGTCCACAGATTCTTGGCGCGCCGGTGCCGATCCCGGGAGATGACCGCATTCGCCGCGGACAGGATCGTCTGGGTCGACCGGTAATTCTGCTCCAACATGATGGTGCGAGCATTGGGATAATCGCGCTCGAATTCGGTGATGTTCCGGATGGTGGCACCACGGAAGGCGTAGATCGACTGGTCGGCGTCGCCCACCACGACGAGCTCCGCCGGCGGCACGTCGGAGGCCGCCTCGCGCACGAGATCACCGTCGACGGTGCGGATCTCCCGGGTGTCGTGGGATCCGCCGACCAGCTCGCGGACCAGCATGTACTGCGCGTGATTGGTGTCCTGGTATTCGTCCACCAGGACGTGCCGGAAACGACGCCGGTAATGTTCGGCGACCGCCGGAAATGCCTGCAGCAGTGCCACGGTCTGCATGATCAGGTCGTCGAAATCGAAGGCCGACGCTGCCTTCAATCGAGCCTGGTAGCCGTTGTAGACCTGCGCGACGATCTTTTCCGGCTCCGATTCGGCGCGTTCGGCCGCCGCCTGCGCGTCGATCAACTCGTTCTTCAGGTTCGAGATCGCTGCCGCAAGGGTACGAGCGGGGTGGCGTTTGGTGTCCAGATTCAGCCCGGACGCCACCAGCTGCACCAGTCGCTGCGAGTCGGCCGCGTCGTAGATCGTGAAGGTGGACTTCATCCCCAGGTGGGCGGCCTCGGCCCGGAGGATCCGGACGCACATCGAGTGGAACGTCGACACCCACATCGCGAAGGCCCGCCGGCCGACGAGGTCGACGACGCGTTCCTTCATCTCCCGGGCGGCCTTGTTGGTGAAGGTGATGGCCAGGATCTCACCCGGCTGTGCGCCGCCGGCCGCGAGCAGGTAGGCGATGCGTCTGGTGAGCACGCGAGTCTTTCCCGATCCCGCTCCGGCCACCACCAGCAGTGGCGCACCGCGGTGTTCCACTGCCGCCCGCTGCGGCGGATTGAGACCCTCCAGCAGGGCCGCAATCTGCTCGCGCCGGTGCTGCGCCCGGTCGTCCGAGGCCTGCTGGTGCGCCGCCGACAAGGCACCGCTGATCCGGGCGGACGCCGACGACCCGGCGCGCGGCCGGTCGGGGACCGTGGCGGTGGGCGGTAGGTCGAACAGGCTCGTCATGACGGGAACCACGCTACCCGGCGGCACCGACACGGCGGTCACATGTTCGAGCGCGCGCCGCCCGCGGGACCGACCCGATCGGGTGCAACGGCACACATGGAGTGCGCGACCGCCGATCGATGTGGTCTACTACCTGCATGTCTCAGCTTGCGCGCTCCCGCCGTGCACACGCACAGCGAGAGTTTTTCTACGGGTACCGGATCCCGGTGCCCGTCTGCGGCTGAGCTCCCCGCAACGACGACGCCCCGAGGTCCACACAGACCCGGGGCGTTTTTCGTGCCCGGGTCCAGTGGGCCAGGGCAGAATGAGGACCGGAAATGACCACCGCCCTGAATCCGCCCGTCCCGGAAGCCGCTCGGGTCGAGCACCCGATCCGAACAACCCCGGAGCCGGCCATCGCAGCGACATCGACGCCGAACGAGCCCCCGACCGACCAGGCGCCAGAGATTCCGGTTCCGGTCGACCAGGCGGGCATCGACGTGCTGCGGACCGAGATCGACGAGATCGACGCCGAACTGGTGCGGCTGATCCTTCGCCGCACCGCCGTCTCGCACGCGATCGGCGCCGCACGCCGCAGCCTGGGTGGCCCGAAGATCGTCTACAGCCGGGAGATGGCCGTGCTGCAACGGTTCCGCGACCTGGGTCCGGCGGGTACCGACCTGGGCATGCTGCTGCTGGCCATGGGCCGGGGCAAGCTCGGCCGGAAGTAACCGCCAGAATCAGCCGGGATCACCACGGCCGAGCCCCTGCAGATCGGTGCGGCCGGAGGTCCGGCGTCAGACCAGCCGACGGTCGGTGGCCCAACGGGACAACTCGTAGCGGTTCGACTTCTGGGTCTTGCGCAGCACGCTGGAAACGTGCGTCTCGACCGTCTTGATCGAGATGAACAGCTGGGCGGCGATTTCCTTGTAGGCGTACCCGCGGGCCAGCAGCTTGAGCACCTCGCGTTCGCGCGGGGACAACATGTCCAGTTCCGGGTCGGTGACGGCGACCGGCCCGTTGCGGTCGGAGAACGCGTCCAGCACGAATCCTGCGAGCCGCGGCGAGAACACCGCGTCCCCGGCGGACACCCGCACCACCGCGTCGGCCAGTTCCCGCCCGGAGATCGTCTTGGTGACATACCCGCGGGCGCCGGCCCTGATGACGGCGATGACGTCCTCGGCCGCGTCGGACACGCTCAACGCCAGGAACACCACGTCCGGCAGCGCGGCATGCACTTGCTCGAGCACAGCCCGGCCTCCGCCGTCGGGCATGTGCACATCCAGCAACACCACATCGGGGGGGTTCGAGGTGATCCGGACGACGGCCTCGCCGACCGATCCGGCCTCGCCGGCGACCTCGATCCGGTCGTCCTCCAACCCGGCCAATTCGGCCTTGACGCCGGCGCGGAACAGCGCATGGTCGTCGACCAGGAAGACCCTCACCGGGTGGTTCACGGGGTGACTCACCTGCTCGCCCCCTTCGTCTCGGCGTGCGCCTGCACGGTACCGCCTACCGGGCCCGCATCGGCATCCGCGGGCTCCCGCGACGGATCGTCCAACCGACCGGGATACTGACCGGAGGGTTGACCGAAGCGTTGACCGGAGGGTTGACCGGGAGCCCCTTCCGCGGATTGCCGGGCCTGGTCGGCCGACCACTGGGCACTGTCGGCGGCACTGTCGGCGGCGCTGTCGGCGGCGCTGTCGGCGGCGCTGTCCGCGCCCGAACTGACAGACACGCTGAGCTCGATCTCGGTGCCCTCACCTGGTGTGGAACGCACGGTCGCGGTACCGCCGTGCCGCTCCATCCGGCCCCGAATCGAATCCGCGAGGCCGCGTCGGTCCACGCCGACCGCGGCAGGGTCGAACCCGCTGCCCCGGTCCCGCACGAACACGCTGGCGGTGCCGTCCTCGACCTCCGCGTACACGCTGACCTCTTGCACGCCAGCGTGTTTCGCGGCGTTGACCATAGCCTCCCTGGCCGCCGCCACGAGCGCCGCGAGGTGCTGGTCCATCGGCACGTCACCGACGATCACCGGGGTGACGGCGATCGCATAGGTGTCCTCGACCTCACCGGCCGCCTCCGACAGCGCGACTGCCAGGGTGCTCACCGGCCGCGCCTGCGCCTCGCCGGCGGACGCGTAGCCGGCCGGCCCGTACAGCCAGGTCCGCAACTGGCGCTCCTGGCTGCGGGCGAGTCGCTGGACCTCGCGAGCGTCACCTGGTTGCCGTTGGATCAGGGCGAGCGTCTGCAACACCGAGTCGTGCAGGTGGGCCGCAATCTCGGCGCGTTCGCGCTCCTGGACACGTCCCCGCCGCTCGTCGCCCAGATCGCGGACGAGCCGCAGCCACCACGGAATGGTGATGATCGCGACGCCGACCAGGGTCAGCAGGACTGCGATCAGCGCCGACCGCACCGCGTTGAAGTCGAGCTGCCCAAGGGCGAACACCGCGAGCCCACCGATCACCAGGACACACCCGCCGATCAGCCGCCAGAGCGATGACTTGCTCGGCCCGACGATGCCCGCCGCGGTGCGACGCCACCGGGCGCGTCGGGCGTCGTCGGCCTCGCGCCAGATGAAGGCGCCGCCAACGGCAGCGAGGCCCAGCGGCACCAGGACCCAGCTCAGGCCGGGCCCGAGCCCCAATGCCGTGGCCGCAATGAGCAGAGCCACGCCTACCGCCGCGATCCCGATGGCCTGCTGCCGTTCCAGCGAGCTGGCCGGGGCCGGGGGCTCCTGCGCCGACCGGGCGCGTTGCGGCACGAAGATCCACAGCAGCGCGTACGCGAGGACGCCGGCGCCGGTCAGCGCCAGCAGGACGAACGTCGTTCGCACCCACAGCACCGGAACATGCAGATGGTCGGCGACGCCGCCGGCCACACCGCCGAGGATGGCATCGTCCCGCCGCCGGGTGAGCTTGGGCAGACCGTCGGGCGTCACATGGCCGGGTACCGCCGCCAGGATCTGCCCCGCGCCGGTCTCCGGACCGGTCCGCGCGCCATCAGCGCCGTCGGTCTGAGCCGCAGTTGGCGGCACCGAGGCATCGCCCGGCCCGGCAACGGGGGGCGACGGAGCGGTTGGCACCGACGGCTCGGCCATTGGCGGCCCGGCTATCGGGAGGCCCGGACTTGGGGACTCGGACGTCGGGGACTCGGACGTCGGGGATCCGGACGTCGGGGATCCGGACGTCGGGGATCCGGACGTCGGGGATCCGGACGTCGGGGATCCGGACGTCGGGGATCCGGACACTGACGCCTCGGCGGGCTCGGGAACTGGAGGCTCTGAACCTGTCTGCGGTGGTGGAGTTGACGTCTCCGTGGCCCCCGCGTCGGCCGCAGCCGAGCGGGTCGGGGACTGTGGGTCCCGATGGGCAGCGCGGAACGACCTCACGACTCCAGAGTCACACGACAGCGGCCGGAGCGGTATCGGGGTTGACCCTGGATCGGCAAACCAGGGTGATCCCCGATGGTGTCGGAGCGGGGTCGGAGCCACGCTGATGTCATGAGTCAGTCGCAGCACGATTCGACCGCTGGGCGGGGCGCCCCGGGCGGGGACTGGTGGTCACGGCGCCCACGGAGATCCGCAACAGATCGCAAGATCGCCGGCGTGGCAGGCGGGCTCGGTCGCGCACTCGGTGTCGACCCCGTCCTGATGCGTGTCGGCTTCGTCGTCCTGATGATCTTCGGCGTCGGCGTTCCGCTCTACCTGCTCGGTTGGCTGCTGTTGCCGGCGGACGGCGATCAGACGTCGGCCGCTGAATCGCTGATCGGTCGGGGTCGCTCGTCGGTGCCGCCGGTGCTGGCGGTCGGTTTGGCCATCCTGCTGATGATCTCGATGGGCTGGATGTTCTCCTGGGGTTCGCCGTTCTGGCCGCTGCTGGTCGTGGGCATCATCGCGGTGATGGTCGCCCGCAGGCGACGCGAGAACTGCACCGGGCGCGGCGGTCCGCGCACCGCTACGGACGACTGGTCCGCCCGCGTCGGGCAGCGGGCGCAATCCTGGGGCGAGCAGGCCGAGCAATGGGTCGGCCGCCAGTCCTGGTCGGGCAGCGGTTCGGGCAGCGGTTCGAGCAGCACCGTCACCGGCGACGGCGATACCGGCGGTCGGCCAGGCGGGCCGAAGTCGCCGTTCGAGAAGCCTCCTTTCTGGGAGCAGGACGGCCGCAGGTCCGCAGCCGACGGTCCGGCAGCGGCCGACGCGCCGAGCGAACCGACTCCGCCGGCCTGGGATCCACTCGGCGTCGCACCCTTCGCCTGGGATCTGCCTGAGCCGACCCCGTTGCCGACGGCGCCACCGGCACGTCAGACCGACCGCGGCGTTGTCGGCCGGGTGACGCTGGGTGTCGCCCTGCTGGTCGGTGGCCTGGCGACGGCCGGGGTGTTCGCCGGCTGGTGGAACCTGAGTTGGGCCGCGGTGGCGGCATCCGCGCTGGCCGTGGTGGCCGTCGGATTGTTGATCGGCTCGCTGCGGGGACGCGGGATGGCGTTGATCGGCCCCGGGATCTTCCTGTCGCTGGTGACGGTCGCGCTCACCATCACGGGGATATCCGGAGTGTCCGGTTACGGCCAGCACACCTGGACGCCGACCACCGTCGCGGCGGCCGAGTCGTCCGACTACGTGCTGAACGGCGGGCAGGGCACGCTCGACCTGACCCAGCTCACCGTGCCGGCCGGGCAGAGGGCCGACGTCAACCTCGAGGTGCACGCCGGCCAGGCACAGGTGATCGTTCCGGCGGACACCACCGTCAACGCGATCTGCACCACGAACGCGGGCCAGGTGAACTGCCTGGACGAGACGGCGAGCGGTCTGCACAAGGAGATCAGCCCGTCCCATCCGGGATCGTCGGACAAAGGAACGATCAACCTGACCGTGCACGTCGGAGCCGGAGAGGCGGAGGTGACCAGTCGTGGCTGACACCGCGCGTGCCGGCCGTCGGCGGGTGAATCCGATCGGGCTACTCTTCGCACTCGCTTTCCTGGCTGTGGCGTCCGTGGGTTTCAGTGGCGACCCGGGGTGGCTGCTCAACTCGGCAACGAAATGGGTGATCGCCGGAGCGGTGGCAGTCGTCGGCATCAGCCTGCTGGCCACCGCGTTACCCGGCCGGAATCGAAAGAATGTGAGCTGACCGACAGCGCAATGACTCCCGGCGAAACCCCCTGCCGCCGGGCCCGAGGCCCCGTCGCCGGTTCGCACCGGCGGCGGGGCCTTCTTCGTGTTGCGGGCCGTTCGGGATGAGGCAAGGGTGTTTGAGGGGGCACGACCCGACCTGCGGCATCACTGCCGATGCCGGCACGGAACATTCCTGGGAGGGAATTTTCAATGGCACTGGACACCTTCGTCCTCGTCGCGGCCCAGTACGACAACGAGGAGGACGCGCTCGCGGACTACGACGCGGTCAAGGCCGTGTACAAGGAACTCGACATCATCGACACCTATGACGCGGCCGTGGTCAGCAAGGACGCCGACGGCAAGGTCAAGATCGTCAAGCGGCATGAACAGCCGACCCGTGACGCCGCCAAGGGCGGGCTCGGCCTCGGCCTTGCGGTCGGCGCCCTGGTCGCGTTGTTCCCGGCCGTCGGCCTCGGCGCGGGATTGCTGTGGGGTGGGGCCGCCGGCGCTGGCATCGGCGCGCTTGCCGGGCATGCCGCCGCTGGGCTGAGCCGGTCGGACCTGAAGGACCTCGGTGAACTGCTCGATGAAGGTCAGAGTGGCTTCGTGCTGGTCGCCGCGTCCGATGTGCAGGCGCATCTGGACCGCGCCATCAAGCACGCCAAGAAGACCGTCAAGAAGGAACTGCAGGCCGATACCGACTCGCTGAAGAAGGACATCGACGAGCTCGGCACCGAGCCGGCCACCAGCTGACGCACGGTGCCGGCGATCAGCGCCGGCCTTCTCGCCCAGCCACCCGACCACCTCGCCACGCCCCCCGTCACGACGGCGCCAGGTGTTCCGGCAGCGTCGTACCCACCGTCTCGATGATCGGGCGGGCGACCAGCAGGGCGACCACGCCGATCAGCACAGCCCCCACGGCGGTCACCGCCAACGCCAGTCCGGCCGTGCGATCCCCCAGCCCGACCAGCGGGGCGGTGATCGCGCCGAGCGCGAACTGAGCGAGACCGAACAGCGCCGAGGCCGCGCCGGCGATCCTTCGGTGCCGGTCCATCGCGATCGCCGACGAGTGCGGCAGCGCCAGACCCACCGACGAGACCATGACGAACAACGAGACCAACACCATCGCCAGACCCCAACCGGCGAGCACGCTCACCAGCAGCAGCACCGCTCCGACGAGCGCCTGACCGACCCCCCAGCTCAGCAGCGCGAACGACGTGGTCCGGTGCAGCAGCATCCGGCCGACCTGGGTTGCCGCGACGATGCCCAGCGCGTTCAGCGCAAAGCACGCGCTGAACCATTGCGGTGACAATCCGAACGCGTCCTGCAGCAGGAACGGCGACGCCGAGATGTAGCCGAACATCGCCGCCGAGACCATGGTGCCGGCCACGACCGTGCAGGTGTACCCGCGATCACGCAGCAAGGTGGCGAAGGCGCGCAGGTCGTCGGTCATCCCGCCGGACGACCGACGCCCTGGCGGCAGCGTCTCGCGAATCACGAAGAACGCCAGCAGCAACATGGCGACCCCGATGCCGGCCAGCACCCAGAACACGGTCCGCCAGGTGCCGACCCGCAGCACCTGCCCGCCGATCACCGGGGCCAGGATCGGGGCCAGCCCGTTGATCGCGGCAATCGCCGAAAAGTACGCCGCCGCAACCTTTCCGGCAAACAGATCGGCGACGACCGCGCGGCCGACGACGATCCCGGCCGCGCCCGCGGCGCCCTGCACCAGGCGCGTCACGATGAGCAGCGTCATGGAGGTCGTCACCGCGCAGACCACCGACGCGGCGACGAACACCGCGACGCCGATCAGCAGCGGTCCCCTGCGGCCGAACCGATCCGACGCCGGACCGGTGATCAGCTGGCCGACCCCGAGCCCGACGATGCAGGCCGACAGGGTGAGCTGGGCGGCACTTGCCGTCGACGACAGGTCGCCGGGCAGCTGGGGCAGCGCGGGAAGGTACATGTCCAGGCACAGCGGCCCGAACGAGGACAGCGCCCCGAGCGCGACGACCAGCCACGCCCCACCCGGTCGAACGACCGGGCTCACTCCCATTCGATCGTGCCCGGCGGCTTGCTCGTCACATCCAGGACCACGCGGTTCACCTCGGGCACCTCGCCGGTGATCCGGTTCGAAATCCTCGCCACCAGGTCGTAGTCCAAGCGGGACCAGTCCGCGGTCATCGCGTCCTCGCTGGACACCGGGCGCAGCACGATCGGATGCCCGTAGGTACGTCCGTCGCCCTGCACACCCACCGAGCGGACATCGGCCAGCAGGACGACCGGGCACTGCCAGATCTGCGCGTCGACCTCGGCGGCGGTCATCTCTTCGCGGACGATCGCGTCCGCCGCGCGCAGCACGTCCAGCCGGGCCACCGTCACCTCGCCGATGATCCGGATCCCCAGGCCCGGACCCGGGAACGGGTGACGCTGAACGATCGCCTGCGGCAGTCCGAGTTCGGCGCCCAGCAGCCGTACCTCGTCCTTGAACAGCGTGCGCAGTGGTTCCACCAGCTCGAACATCAGGTCGTCGGGCAGGCCGCCGACGTTGTGGTGGGACTTGATGGTCGCGGTACCGGTGCCGCCGCCCGACTCGACGACGTCCGGGTACAAGGTGCCCTGCACCAGGAACTTCACCCCGCCGGCCTCGGCCGATACCGACGCGGCGGCATCCTCGAAGACCCGGATGAACTCCCGGCCGATGATCTTGCGTTTGGTTTCCGGGTCGGTGACGCCGGCCAGCGCGGACAGGAACCGCTCGCACGCATCGACCGTCACCAGGTTGATCCCGGTGGCCGCGACGTAGTCCCGTTCCACCTGCTCCCGCTCCCCCGCCCGCAGCAGCCCGTGATCGACGAACACGCAGGTCAACTGATCCCCGACGGCCCGGTGCACCAATGCAGCGGCCACCGCGGAGTCCACCCCGCCGGACAACCCGCAGATCACCTTCTCCTTCCCCACCGTGGACCGGATCGCCTCGACCTGCTCCTGCAGGATCTCCGCCGGGGTCCAGTCCGGGCTGATCCCGGCGATCTCGTGCAGGAAGCGGCGCAGCACTTCCTGCCCGTACTGGGTGTGCGCCACCTCCGGGTGGTATTGCACGCCGGCCAGCCGCCTGCCGACGTTCTCGAACGCGGCGATCGGGGTGTCGGCGGTGGTGGCGGTGACCGCGAAACCGGGTGGCGCCGTTGCCACCGCATCGCCATGGCTCATCCAGACGCCGACGGACTCGGGAAGGTCGCGCAACAGCGTGCCGTCGGGATCGGTGACGCTCAGTTGGGTCGCGCCGTACTCGCGCCGGCCGGTCCGGTCCACCCGCCCACCCAGCGCGAGGGCCATGGCCTGGAAGCCGTAGCAGATACCGAACACCGGAATGTCTGCGTCGAACAGCGCCGGGTCCACCTGCGGCGCATTCTCCGCGTACACGCTGGACGGGCCGCCGGACAGGATCACCGCGGCGGGGGATTTCGCGACGATTTCTGCGGCACTGATCGTCGACGGCACGATCTCGGAGTAGACGCTGGCCTCGCGGACCCGGCGGGCGATCAGCTGGGCGTACTGGGCACCGAAGTCCATGACCAGCACGGGATGCGCCTCGAGGTCGGGCGTCACTGCCGGGGACGTCCGCGCCGGTGATATCGGTGCCGGTGATGTCGGCGCCGGTGATATCCCTGCCGGTGACGCCTCTGAGTGGGACGTCTCTGGGTGGGACGTCTCTGTTGGCACGCCCGGCCGCCTTTCGATCATCGAGAACGGCCGCAGTCTATCGAGGACGGCAGCGGACTCCCTACCCTGGACCGATGGCCGATCAGCGATGGAGGTTCCGGTGACGGTGCTGATCGACCCGCCGCGCTGGCCGGCGCACGGCCGGGTGTGGTCCCACCTGGTCAGCGACGAGTCCTACGACGAGCTGCATGCCTTCGCCGCGGCGCAGAACATCCCCGCGCGTGGATTCGACCACGACCACTACGACGTGCCCGTCGAGCGCTACCACGCGCTGGTGGCCGCCGGGGCGGTGCCGGTCGACTCGCGGGAACTGCTCCAACGGATCGGCGAGGCCGGCCTGCGCCAGCCCAAGCGCGACCGCAGGGTGAAGCCGGGCCAACAGGTCTGACCTGCGGATCTGGCCGACCCGTTTCCACGCGGGCGTATCAGCACGACTCGCTGATCGGTCTCATTCATGTCCGGTTGACATCGGACGCACATCTATCTCCCGGGGGGAGCGCGGGTGCATCCGTCACCGCACGACGATCGCCCCATCGGTGACGTGCCCCAACAGCGTCCGTCCAGCATGCGGATGGTCCGCGGCGGTCTGCTGGTGCTGAGCGTGTACGCGCTGGTGGTCGGGATTCCGGCCCTACTGGCGCCGAGCTGGTTCTTCACCGAATTCCCACTGGGTCGCGGATGGGTGGCAGAACTGCCGCCGTACAACGAGCACCTCGTTCGCGACGCCGGCGCGCTGTTCATCGGATTCGGGGTGCTGTTGGGGTTGGCCGCTGCGCAGCCCCGGCCGATCCTGGTCCGCGCCGCGCTCATCGCCTGGACCGTCTCGGCGTTCCCCCATCTGCTGTTTCACCTGACCCACGCCGCCGATCTCGAGTGGGTCGATGCGGTTCCCGAGTTGTCCCTGCTGGCCATCGGCGTGCTGCTTCCGCTCGCGCTGCTGTGGCTGGCCCGTGAGAGGAATCGCTGATGGGAAGACAGGTCGCCCCGCCGTCACCGTGGCAGCGCGAGGCGCCCCGTCGGGCGCCGTCGCCGGCCCTGGAGGGCAGGCTCGTTGTCGATGTCGCCGTGGTGGGTGCCGGTCTGGCCGGATCGTCGGCCGCGCTGCATCTCGCGCGCGAGCACCCCGGCGCGCGAATCGCGTTGCTGGAGGCGCGAACCGTCGGCGACGGAGCCACCGGCCGGAGCACGGGGGTCATCGGGCCCGGGGTCGGTAGCGGGATTTTGGGACTGCGCAGCAGGTGGGGCGATGCCCGGGCCACGGCGATGTTCTCCGCCACCATGGACGCCGTCGACCTCACCCTGAAGCTGGTGCAGAACGAGAGCATCGAGTGCCACCTGGAGCACACCAGCCAGGTGGTGGCCGCGCGGACCCAGCTGCATGCCCGCAAGCTCCGCCGGCAGGCCGCCGCGTTCGCCGACCTCGGTTTTGACGTGCCCTATCTCGGTGCCGACGAGCTCGCCGACATCGTCGGTGCCGATTGCTATCTCGCGGGGATCCGCTATTCGCAGGTGGCGACGGTGGACCCCTACCTGCTGTGCGTCGGTGTCGCCGAACGCGCGGTTGCTGCCGGTGTCCAGCTCTTCGAACACACCCCCGTGCATCGGGTGGCGAACGGTCCCGGCACTGTCCTTCAGTCTCCGGCCGGTCGGGTGCACGCCCGCCACGTGGTGTTGGCCAACGACGGCTGGCCGACGGGCGCCCGCCAGGTGGACCGGTCCGTTGTGCCGATCGACACCCACGTGGTGCGCACCGCACCGCTGCCGCCGGCCCTGCTCGAATCCCTGGGCTGGCGCAGCCGGGCCGCGGTCATCGACAGCCGCACCTTCTTCCACTACTACCGCCTCACCCACGACGACCGCATCGTCTTCGGGGGTGGTCCGGTCGCCTACCGCGGTGGCAGGCGCGATCGGGATGCATCCGCGCAGCGGGTTTATCGGCGACTGGAACGCGAACTGGTCGAGGTCTTCCCGGCGCTGGCGGGGCTGCCCATCACCGACCGCTGGTACGGGACAACGGGTTCGACCCTTGACCGGATGCCGATGGTTGGCCAGGTGAGCGGCGAACGCGACGTCTGGTTCAGCGGGGCCTGGTGCGGACACGGGCTGGCCCTGTCGACCGCCTCAGGGGCCCGCATCGCTGACACCCTCGACCCGACGGCCTCCACCCCAGCGGCGCAGGCCACCGAGTTCGCGTGGCAACGCGGCCGGGGGCCGTGGCTGCCCGGCGGCCCGCTGCGGCCGTTGGGGCTCGGTGCCTACGTGCTGGGCCTGGACGGCGTCGACCGCGCGGGTCTGTTCGCCGAACGGGCACTCCGCCGCCGGCGCCGGTAGCCGGCGCCACGCCGCTGGCCCGGCGGCCGGCGCTACGCCTCGGGCACCGGCCGCCGGCCGCCGGACACGGGCGCCAGGTCGGCGGCCGCGGGACTGGCGCCGGCCGTCGATCCGCGACCCGCGCTCAGCGCTCGCAGCATGATCGCGGGGCGGAGCAGGGCGGTGGGCGGATCCACCAGACCGACGACCCGCAGGAACGCCTCGGCAACGGCCGGATCATCGGCAGCGGCGCGGCCCACCCGATCGCCGTACCACTGACCCAGCCGGACGACAGTGCTCCGGGCGCCGCCCACCGTCGTGGCGAACTTCAGGTCCTCACCGACCGCCATGTCCCAGGCCGGCGCCGCCGTTCGGGCAACGGAGCGCTGCAGCCGCGCGGCCAGCCCGGTGAGCGCTGGGCCCCGGTGCCGGCGCAGGTACGTGGCGATGTCGCGCTCGATGGCCACCGCGGTGCGTGCCGCGATCGACATGCCCTGACCGAATTCGGGGTTGAACGCGCACGCCGCGTCGCCGACGACGACGAAGTTCTCCGGCCCGCGGGTCATCGTTTCCCAGGCCCGCCTGCGGTTCTCAGTGCCGCGGTAGCGGCGCACCGGGGTGAGCGGGTCCGCCTGCAGGAGCGCGTCGTGAACGTCGGGCGCCCGCAGTCCGGCCGCAAAATCCAGGTACCCGTTGTCGTCCGTCGGGGGCACGACGCCGCCGACACCGCCGAGCGCAGCCATCCACCTGCCGCCCTCGATGGCGAAGATCGCGCCGTACCGCGGAGAATCCGGCCGCGGCGAGACCACCAGGATCTTCCAATCGGTCCGCACTCCGGGCCGAGGGCGGTACACCCGGCTGGCGTAGACCAGACCGGCGTCGATGCGGGTCTCGGCCGGAACCTGGTACCCGAGCGAGGTCAGCCAGACGTGCGCCCTCGACCCACGTCCACCGGCGTCGACAACCAAGTCCGCCGGCAATATCCGCTCGTCCGTACCACCAGGGCCAACGGTGGAACCAGTGCCACCGGTGCCAATCGTCCCAACAGGGCCGACGGGCCCCCGCACCCGAACCCCGATCACCGCTCGGGCCTCGTCGTCGACGGCCAAGCCGGTCGCCTCGGTGCCGCCCCGCAGGGTGATCCGCGGGTCGGTCGCCACCATCTGGCGCAGCGAGAAATCCACCAGGTCACGACTGGACGCCGTGGTGCGGCGGTCGTTGGTGAAACGCGCGACCCACCCCTGGGAGGTGAGCCAGCGCAACTCCTCGCTGCCGAATTCGACCGCTCCGTTGGCGACATGCCTGGCACGAAAACCCGGAAACAGGGATTCCAATGCCTCGTCGCCGCCGGGCAGCAGGTTGTGCAGGAACTTGGCCTGCGGCAGCCCTTTCCGGGGCGCGGACCCGTCCGGGTAGTGGTCGCGCTCCAGCACCGTGACCGCGGCGAAATGGCGGGAGAGCGCCCTGGCAACCGTGAGACCGGCGATGCTTCCCCCGATGACGACGGCGTGGCCTGGTGCCATTGTTTCATGCCCTTCTCTGGATGTCCCGAATGTGAAACACAGCCCGGCGATCAGCTGACCGACTCCGCCACCGGTTCCAGTCGGTGCCGCGGCCCGGATGCCGGCGGCGGTGGGACCACCTGAGCGCGATGGCGGCACGCCGCCTTCCGCGACACCGGCGCGGCAGACTTCCCGCCCGGCCACCACCAGTTGGCCCTGCCCATCACGGCCATCGCTGCGGGCACGAGAACCCCTCGCACCACGGTGGCGTCGAGCAGCACGGCCAGCGCCAGGCCGACCCCGAGTTGTTTGAGCGGCTGCAGGTCGGCCAGCGCGAACCCCGCAAAGACGGCGATCATGATCACCGCCGCGCTGGTGATGACCCCGCCGGTCCGGCCGACCCCGCTGACCACGCTGGCCGCGTTGTCGCCGGTGCGCTGGTAGTCCTCGCCGATCCGGGATACCAGCATGACCTCGTAGTCCGTGCTCAACGCCACGGTGATGGCCACGATCGTCACCGGAACGATCGGATGGATGTCGCCGGGCCCGTCGGCGCCGATGATCTTTGCGCCGAGTTCCGTTCCGGTCAGCAGGAGCAGGCCGCCGAGGCTGGCACCGAGCGAGAGCGCGACCATCACGATGGCCTTGACGGGCAGCAGGATCGACCGCAGCGCGAGCAGCAGCACGACGGCGATCACCACCAGCAGGACGACGCCGACCTTCGGCAGACCGTCGAACATCGCCGCGGTGGCATCGATAGCGGCGGCGGTCTCACCACCGACGAGATGCTCGATTCCGCCCATCTGGGCGTCGAGGTCCCCGTGCCGCAGACTCTCCACGAGCGCGCGCGTCGAGGCGTCGTACGGTCCGTCCCGAGGGGTGACCGCGAGCACCGCGCTGCCGTCGGCGAGGACGTGCGAGTCGACCGCGACCACCCGGCTGTCGGAGGAGATCACCCCGGCGGCAAACGATGCCCGCTCCGTCGCTGCCTGCTGGGCGGGTGTCGAGCCCGGCGGTGCCAGCCCCGGGGGCAGGACGACCATCACCGGGCTGACCGCCGAGGGCCCGTACCGCTGCGCCGCCAATTCATACGCCTGCCGCACCGGCGAACTTGCCGGCAGCGTCGACGTACCCGAGACACTCACCGAGTCCCGCAGTCCGAGGGTGGGGATCGCCAGGCACACCACCAGCACCGCGACCCCACTGAGCCACAGCGGCGCGTAACGAAGGACGTGTCGTGCCCAGGCGGCCCAACGGCTCTCCCGCTGAGCCTTCACCGAGTGCCGCCCGGACCGGGTCAACCGCTTGCCCAGCAGCGAGATGAGCACCGGCGCGACAATCAGGGCTGTGGCAACAGCCGCGATCGTCACCATGACCATGCCGAACGCCGCCGACCGGACCGAGCGGCTGTCGACCAGCAGCAGGGTGGATTCGGCAGCCACGACGGTGAGTCCCGACCACAGCACCGCGACACCGGTCGTCCGCAGGGCAATCGTCACCGCCGCGTCGACCGAGTAGCGAGAGTGCACCAACTCCCGTACCCGCTGGACCAGGAACATCGCGTAGTCGACGCCGAGTGCGATGCCGATCATCGACGACGCGTTCGTGACGAAGTCCGACATCGGCAGCCACAGTGCCGCCACTCCTGCCGCACCCAGCCCCATGACCAGCGATGACAGCGCGATGACCAATGGCAGACCGGCCGCCCACATCGATCCGAAGCTGATCAGCAGGACCAGGAAGACGATCGGGATCCCGACCCGCTCGGCGCGTTCGAGGTCGCTCTTGGAGAGCTCGGTCAGCTCGTCGCGGTACGCGCCGAAGCCGCCGACGTAGGCAGCAGCTCCCTCCTGAACCAGGTTCGCGCGGTTCTGCTCGACGGTGTGCGCGACGTGGATGGCCCCGTCGGTACCACCGGAGGTGACCACGCCGAGGACGGCCACGTTCCCGCCCGAGGTGTCCACCGGGGCTGTATCACCGAGGGCGTCATCGGGCAGCGCAGTAGCGGGGAACGGGGCTGTCCCGGTCACCCCGTCGACCCTGACCAGCGCGTCGGCGGCCGACTGGGTCGCCTGCGTGAGCGCGGCCGGTGCGGCATCCGGCGGCACGGTCACCACCACGAACAGCGACGCCAACGGGCTGTGTTCCAGAGTGCGGGCAACGGCTTCCGAATCGGACGAGTCCGAGGCCTCGCCGCCGGAGACGATGCGGTCCGGAAGGCCGATGGCGAAAATCCCGCCTCCCACGCACAGCACCAACCAGCCGACCAGCACCGTTGCCCGATGACCCAGCAGAAAATGCGAAAGCCGATCCATTGGTTACCTGACCGCCAGCGCCGGCGAGGCCGGGGAATTCAGCTCGGCGTCGGCCAGCACGCGGTAGCGGCCACGGTGGAACAACAATGGGACGGCATCCGGTTCATTGCTCATCCCGATGACGGCGCCGACCACGATGACGTGATCTCCCGCGGCATACATTCGCCTGGCCTCGCAGTCGATGTGGGCGGCGGCCCCTTCGATCACCGGGCATCCGTTCGCACCCCGGCCAAAGGGCACGCCCGCGAGTGCCTGCCAGCCGCGAGGCCGATCACGAGCGGCGAACCGCCGGGCCAGATCGGTCTGACCGGCGGCCAGCACGTTCACCGACAACACCGCGCTGCGCCGGATCAGCTGGTGACCTCGACTGGACTTGTTGACGCAGATGAGGACCAACGGTGGATCCAGGGAGACCGAGGAGAAAGCGTTGACCGTCATCCCGTACAGCTCGTCGTGACCAACGGTGGTGACGACCGTGACGCCCGTCGCGAAGGCGCCCATCGTCGATCGGAACGCCCCCACGTCAACGTCCGGGCGTCCGTCACGCGACATTGGTGACCCGCAACAAACTCAGCACCGCGCGCGGACTGATTCCACCCTCGAAGGCGACGTATTCGGGCTGAATGAGGTCCGGTCCCCATTTCAGCTTGTAGGCGAGCTGGTCGGCTGCCGGATAGATCGCCGATCCCCTTTCGGCCAGCAGCCGGATGATCCGAGCGGCGATCCCGCTCCGGCCGGGCTGTTCATGCTCGTCGGCGAGGCCGGTGAAGGGGGTGAAACCGAAATGAAGGTAAGGAGCGCCCTCAGCCCGGAATGTCTCCACCGCGGTGGTGACGATGAGCTCCAGCGACCCGGGGGGCGCGTCGGGTCGGCGACGCGAAAGGTCGTGCAGCCAGCCGGCATGGCGCCCGTACACCGGCGAGAAGCTCACGTAGGCAAGCGGATCGCCGTCCGGACCGGTGGCGACGAACAGCCGCCGCCGGCAGTCCGCGTCACCGCCGCGTTCCCCCACCATGAACGCCAGTTCCTTGACGTGGCGCCCTTTCGACCGGAGCCAGGCGGTGTCGAGCGCGCACAGCTGCTCGTCCAGCGATCCCTGCCGAGCCTCGACAGCCGGCTCGGCCACCGTGACCCCGGCACGCCCAGCCCGAGAAACCTTGTTCCGCAACTGCACATACTTCTTGCCGGCCAGGCTGAAGGTGTCCAGCCGGCGGGCGTAATCAGCGCCGAACTGGTTCACCGTGAAGCCGGCGGCGGCGTACATCCGGGCATCGTCGGGCAGCAGTTGAACTGCCATCACCCGCCGACGGTGCGCCCGGGCGTAGCGCCGGAAAGCGGCCAGCAACGCCGCCTGCTCCGCCGGGTCGGCGAACACACCGCCGAGTTGCACTAAATGGCGGCGCCCGCTCGGCCGATAGGCGATCACCCCGTCGAACCCGACCGGCGAGAAATGCCGGGTCGTGGTGTTCAGCGCGAGAAAGGCGGAGGGATTGTGGGCGTGCCGGCTCAGCATTTCCTCGACGGTGTCGAGGTCAGGCGTCCACGTCGTCGAACTGTCGCGATCCTGTCGATTCGGTCGATCCTGTCGATCCTGTCGACTCAGTGTGCTGCTCATACCGGCTCACGAACTCCTTGTAGTCCGGATGCGTCACGGGTTCGAACGACAACCCGAACGGCTTGAGGAAATTACCGAACAATGCGCGGTCACCGAACAGATGAATGGGTAGGGCCAGCAGCGCCCACTCCGGGCCGATGATCAGGCACCAGACGCCGGCCACGGCGGCCGCGCTGACCAGGCTGTGCATCGCGTTGTACAGCACGTAGTACGCCTTGGGGATCGGCGCTCCACAGCTACGCCGGTAGGCGATGGCCCCGGGGATGTACCCGATCAGATCGACGTACACGAACAGCAGGACAAATGCCCACCAGCGCACCTCGAAGAAGTTCATCAACAGCAACGCCACCGAAACAGCTAGAGCGACAGCGTATTCGGCTCGCATCAAGCGGTAGGTGACCGGAGTCGCGAACAGATTGTGGGAATCCACGACGGATGTCCTTTCAGAGGGTGAGGGGGTCGCCGGCGAGGTAGCGGGCGAGCGGCTCGCTCGCCGCGCCGCGGGACGGCGGGTGGAAGGCCAGCGCGCGCCCCACGGCCAGCAGGTACGCCACGTCGGAAGATCCGACGAAGGCCATGCCGCCGGCCGCCGCGGCCGCCGCCATCGAGGCCCGCTCGATCGCCCGTTCCACGCCGAACCTGGCGTACAGCGCGCGGGCCAGCAGGGCATCGTTGTCGTCGGTATCGGTCACACCGGCCGCGACGTGCTCCAGCGCGGCGGCCGCCGACTCGAGCTCGACCGCCAGCATCATCCGGTCGTCCGCAGAACCTCTCCCGGACAGGATGACCCGCTCGGCCAGCGCGGACGCCGCACCGAGATACGAAGCGGCGATGAGCAATTCGAACCAGACGAAGCCGCGCTCCTGGATCGGATCCATCACCGCACCGGTGTCCGGATAGAAGCTCAACGCATCGGGCACGAAGACGTCGGTCAAGGTGACCTGATCGCTTTCCGCGCCGGCCAGCGCCCAGTTGTTCCAGAAGGGCTTGCGCTCGATGCCGTCGCTGGTGGCCGGGATGAGGATGATCGCCATCCGCTCCGGTCCCCCGTCCGGGTCGACCACTGCAACGCTGGCGCTCATCAGGTCCATCGACCAGGTCAGGCTGCACGGTTTCTTGTCGCCGCTGACCTTCAGCCCGCCCTCGACCCGAACTCCCCGCATGGTCGGAGACAGGATGTGCTGCGTAGGTTTTCCCTCGGCGAACCCGGACGACAGCAGCCAGGCATTCTCCGCGATCGCGGTCAGCATCGCCCACTCGAATCCGTTACCCGCAGCGGTGAGCTCGACGAGGGAGGCAACCGAGAAATGGTGCATCGTAGTGGCGACGGCCAGCGACGGCGAGCGGCTGCCGATGGCGCGCTGAATGCGCACGGCGTCGACCAGCGACGCGCCCTTCCCGCCGAATTTCTCCGGGACGAGCAGCGCCGGTCCGCCGAGCTGACGGAACGTCGCGAGCGTGTCGCTGCCGGGCTTCTCGAGTTCGCCCAGCGGGATGTCGGCGAGCAGTTTGTCCAGCCCGGGCAGATACCGCTCGAGGCACTCCCGCTCGGTGCGCAGGATCGTCATGCCCGGTCTCCGGCGGTCACCGGTGCCTGCACCGCCGACGAGGCCAGCGTCACCGACCCGAAGAGCCCGCGGACGATGGACGCCGTGTTGTCGATCAAGGTACGCGCGGCGATGGGCTCCAGCGCGTCGGCGAGGCTCGGAATGCCCATGTCAATCCTTGCGGTAAAAGAGATCTCAGTGCCGTCAGGCACGGGATCGCACTGCCAGGATCCGTCGAACAGCGCCACGTCACCCTCGAGTTGGCGGAACGTGATGCTGCGGGCGGCCCTGTCAAAGGTGTCTTCCTCGACCCACCGCAACAGCCCGGCCCGGAAGCTGACCTCCCAGCGGGAAATGGTCATGTTGTCCGCGACCGCGGTGACCGTGACGCTCTGCACCGCTTCGCTGAGTGCCGGATAACTGTCGAAATCGCACAACGTCTCGTACACCGCGGCCGGCTCGCGGCCAGGGACATGGAGGAGCAGTTGGACAGTGCGCATGTGCGGACTCCTGGGTTGGTGAGGGAATGATCAGGACGCGTGGGCGAGGGAGCGAACCACATGAGTGGCTGCCCCCTCCAACGCGCGGGAAAGCCAGTCGAGGTCGTCCGAATCCAGCAGTGCGGGCGGGGTCAGGCGCAGCACGTTGGTGGAATTGAGGGAATAGGACGGAATGACGTGCTGGTCGAGAAGGCCGATCATGAATTCCGTCGCCGCTTCACCGGAGACAAAATCGATGCCGATCAGCAGGCCCTGCCCGCGCACCTCGTTCACCAACCCGGCACAGCGCCGGACCGCGTGATGAGCCAGCTCCAGCACCTGCGGGCCGAGCAGCCGGGAGCGCTCGATAATGGCTTCCTCACCCAGCACCCGGATGGTCGCCGTTGCCGCAGCAGTGGCGATCGGGCTGCCGGCGAAGGTGGACGAATGCAGCAGCGGATCGTCGTTCAGCGGACCGAACATCTCCGCGGTGGCCACCACAGCCCCGACCGGCATGACACCGCCACCGAGGATCTTGCCGACCAGCAGGATGTCCGGCGAGATGCCGGCGATATCGGCTCCCCACCAGCTGCCCAGACGCCCGAGTCCGGATTGGATCTCGTCGAGAATCAAGCACGCACCGACCGCGGTGCAATACTCGCGAACCGCCCTGACATATCCCGGCGGCGGCAGGATGACCCCCCCTTCCGCCTGCACCGGTTCCAGCAGGACCGCGGTCCGCCGGCCGTCATCGCCGACGGCCGCCCGCAGCGCAGCGAGATCGCCGAACGGCACGAACTCCACGCCGGGCAGCATCGGCGCGAACGGATCCCGGTACTGCGCGCGGCCGGTCACCGATAGCGCGCCGAGGGTCTTTCCGTGAAACCCGCCGTGCATCGCCACGACGCGTTTCCGCCCCGACATCCGGGCCAGTTTGAGCCCGACCTCGGTGGCCTCCGCACCCGAATTCGTGAAGAACACGTAATCGAGCCCGGCGGGCGCAACCCCGGACAAGAGGGAGGCGGCCTCGGCCAATTGTGGGTTCAGGAACAACCGTGTCGAGAGCGGCTGGCTGTCCAGCGCGTTGCGCACCGCCCCGACCACCACTGGATGTCGGTGCCCCAACAGGAAAACGCCGAATCCACCGCAGTCCAGGTAGGCCTCGCCGTTCTCGGCATAGACTTTCGTCCCGGCGGATCGCACTTCCACGGGGGAACCGATGAGCCGGGAAAGCCTGGCCAGCGAGGTGTTCACATGATCGCTGTAGCGTCGCAACACCACCTGCCGATCCACCAGTGGACCATCGTCCGGGTCCACAGAGCGCAGCGGCGGTTGCGGTAGGGACCGCCCTCACGGGCGGCCCCCCGCACAGATCCCAGCGTGCGGGATTACCGCACTGG
>Ga0207931_1000032_pt1 | contig 45176 bp, 40 predicted proteins | sample NGESurdeep092012_2_FD_184478 | JGI IMG/M metagenome (GOLD analysis project Ga0207931, IMG submission 184478) | Arctic peat soil microbial communities from Barrow, Alaska - NGEE Surface sample 415-1 deep-092012 (SPAdes) | ecosystem: Environmental > Terrestrial > Soil > Wetlands > Peat ...
ACTGACAGCATGGAGATTGTCAACCCAAACTGACGCCGGTGTCAGAAACCCGGACCCTGTCGCTCCCGGAAAGGTCACCGCGCTGCGTCGGTACACATCCCGCCGGTGGCGATGGCGACCGTCAACGCGCCATCGGCCCAGCCGAACTCGGCGACCGGAAAGTTCCGGCGTACCAACGTCATCAGACCCTTGTTGTCCGGCAGCACGCTGCCGACCAGGCGGCCGATCCCTGCTCGGCAGGCCTCCGCGGAGAGCTGGCGGAGCAGCAGCAGACCGATCCCGCGCCCCTGCCAGTCGTCGACGACCTCGATCGCGACTTCCGCCTCGGCGACCGTGCCAACACCCGTCGCGGCAGCCCGCACGTACCGGGCGATGCCCACCGGACGCCACCTATCCTGCTCACGAACTTCGGCGAGCAGCGCGCGCTGCCAGACGCCGTCGAGATCGAGCAGAACGCGCTCCATGGCTGCGGTCAATCGCGACGCGCCGGCGTGGAAGCGCAGGTACCGGCTCGACGGCGAGAGCGCGCCGAAGACCTCGTGCAGCGCGCTGCTGTCGACCGGGCTCATGGTCCGCGTGCGAACTTGTCCGACCGCGGGCGCCCCCCGACCGCGCCCGCGCCGACGCGCGATGAATGCCGCCCACTGCATGCCGTCCTCCGCTCGGGCCCAGAATGGAAACGGCCGATTTCGTCGCAACCCGCCGACGGGCGGTTGTCACCGTCCGGCCCACGGAGAAGGATCCGGCTCCGTGGGGCCGCAAACTCGGAGAGGGACTGGAGATCTGGTCCAGAAGTATCCGAGAGCGGGATGACACGATGTCGCCAGTCATTTTTCGGTCAGCAACCGGAGGAACGGATGCGCTTCGAGTTCGCCGATTGCACGGTCGACCTCGACGGCCTGCAACTACGGCGCGGCGGCGTTCGGGTTCACCTCGAGCCCCAGGTGTTCGACGTTCTGGTCTACCTGCTGATCCACCGGGACCGGGTGGTACCGAAAGCCGAGCTGTTGCAAAAGGTCTGGGGCGATCAGTTCGTCAGCGAGTCGGCGTTGACCAGCCGGATCATGGCTGCCAGGCGGGCGGTGCACGATGACGGTCGAGGGCAGCGGATCATTCGCACCTCCTTCGGCCGCGGGTACCAATTCGTCGCCGAGGTGCGCGAATCCGCCTCCGACTCGACACCCGCCGTCACACCTGGTCCGGTGACCGTAACCGGAACCGGAACCGGAACGGTCGAGCAGGACATCCGGTTCTGCCGGACTCCGGACGGCACCCGCATTGCATATGCCATCGCAGGCCGAGGTCCGTTGCTGGTGAAAGCCGCGAACTGGATGACCCACGTGGACTACGACGCGGAGAACAAGGTCTGGCGGCATTGGGTAGGCGACCTGTCCCGGACGTTCACGCTGGTGCGCTACGACGAACGCGGCTGCGGCATGTCGGATTGGAACGTCGACCGCATCGATTTCGAGGCGTGGGTCGACGACCTGTTGGTGGTGGTCGACGAACTCGGCCTCCAGCGATTCCCGTTGCTCGGCGTCTCGCAGGGCGCCGCGGTGGCGGTGGCTTTCGCGGCACGGTATCCGGAGCGGGTCAGCGCACTCGTGCTCTACGGCTCTTACGCCCGCGGCCGGATGAGCCGCGCGGCCTCGCCGGAGGCGCGACAGGAAGCCGCACTGGACGTCGAACTCGCCAGGGTCGGCTGGGCGCGCGACGATCCCTCGTTCCGCCAGGTGTTCAGCTCCCAATTCCTGCCCGACGGCTCACGGGAGGAATGGGCCGCCTTCGACGAATTGCAGCGACGCACCGTCTCGCCGGCCAATGCGGTGGCATTCCTGGAGACATTCGCAGGCATCGACGTCACCGACGCGGCTACCAGGGTGAGCTGCCCGACGCTGATCCTGCATGCCCGTGACGATCACCGGGTGCCGCTGTCCGCCGCCCGCGAGCTGGCAGCGCTGATCCCGGGCAGCAGGTTCGTCCCGCTCGCCGGCCGCAACCACCTGCTCACCGCCGCCGAACCCGCCTGGCCCCTGTTCCTCGACGAGCTCTCCCGCTTCCTCGCCCCCCTTGACGGCGCGGATCAACATTCCCGGCGCGGCTGAAATCGTCCACTCGAGTCACTCCAGTCCCACAACCGCGACGTTCATGCGCGCGGTCGAAGTTGATCCGCGCCGTCAAGGGGGACGCGCTGGGGTGAGGGCAGGGCGGCGGTCAGCGTTCCTCGTCGAAGACGATGCCGAGCTGGCGGCGGATCTCGTCGATCACCCGCATGGTGGCGACCGAGTCGGTCAGCGGCCGCAGCGGCGAGTCCGTGCGCCCCTCGGAGACGCACCTGGCGACCTCGGCCGCCTCGAAGTGCAGGGCGTCGTGGGCGGTCTGCGGCTCGTCGTAGGTCAGCGGCGCGGCCCCGTCGAACGCGGTCACCGTGAAGCCGCCCGGCTGGTAGAACGGGCCGGGAATGGTCAGCGTCGCCTGACTGCCCGCGATCACCCCCGTGGTGGGCGTGTTGGACAGGATCGTGGTGTGCAGCACCGCCTGGTTGCCGGCGTCGTCGGAAAGGATCGCGGAGGCCTGACCGTTGACACCGGCCGGGTGGGGCTGCCCGGCGGCCAGCACGCTCGCCGGTGGTCCCAGGACCCAGTTGGCGAACGCCACCGGGTAGGTACCCAGGTCGAGCAGTGGGCCGCCGGCCAGGTCCGGCCGCATGATCCGGTGATCGGCGGTGAAGTGCTCCCCGTGGTCGGCGCTGACCGTCCGCACCGCGCCGAGGGCACCGTCGGCGAATAATTGCCGGATCACATCGAACTTGGGCAGGAAGAACGTCCAGAGAGCCTCCATGCAGAACACGCCCTGACTGCTTGCCAACGCAGCGATCTCGGCGGCCTGCGCCGCGTTCAGCCCGATCGGCTTCTCGACCAGCGCGTGCTTCCCTGCCTCCAGCGCGAGCCGGGCGCACGGATAGTGCCCGTTGTGCGGGGTCGCGACGTACACCACGTCCACACCCGGATCGGCGACCAGCTCCGCGTACGACCCGTGGGAGCGTTCGATACCGTGCCGGGCGGCGAACTGCGCGGAGCGATCCGGATTGCGCGATCCGACGGCGACGACCCGCTGGCTGGTGTGTCGCTGCACGGACGCCGTGAAACGCTCGGCGATCCATCCCGGGCCGATGATCCCCCACCGAAGCGGCGGCGCGTCCATCGAATCCGGAACGCGCGAGACGGGCAGTGCGCTGGGAAAACCGGACATGGCTGATCCCTTTCGCTGGATACGTTGTTGGGAAGGAGTTTTCAGTGTTCAGAAGGCCGTGGCGACGATCGACGGCAGTTCCACCGCCACCGTCCGGCCACCGTCGCGCATCGAGCGGATGACAGCCTCGGCCACCGCGCCGGCCACCAACCCGTCGAGGGCGGAGGCCATATCGGCCGAGGGCTGCCCGCCGGTGATGCCGTCGATCCAGGCCTGCAGTTCGAGCCGGTAGGCGTCGGCGAACCGCGGGCGCCAATCCGCCGGGTACTCGATCGCCCGCTGCCGCGCGCTGTCCCGCACCATACGCAGCGGCTCGGTCAGCGCGAGAGTGCCTGTTTCGCAAACGATCTCACACCGGACGTCATAGCCGTAGCGGGCATTGAGGAAGACCTCGACCGTGCTCAACGCTCCGTCGGCGGTGCGTAGCAGCAACAGTTGCGGATCCTGCAGGCCGATCGCCTCGCTGGAGCAGCGCGGCGCGTGCCAGCTCACCTCCACGATCGGTGACCCGAGAAGCCTTGGCAGCGCGTCGAACTCGTTGATCGCCGAACCGGTGACACTGGATTCGTTGCTGGCGCCGGGGGCGGAGCCGACCCCACGACTGATGCAGTGCAACAGCAGTGGCGCCCCGCCCTCCCCGGCGTCGAGCGCCGCCTTGAGCTGGACGTACCCCGGATCGAAGCGGCGCATGAAACCGAGCGAAACCAATGGAGATCCACCCGGGCCGATCGCGTCGAGCTCGGCCCGCACCACGTGCAGGCACTCGGCAACCGTTGGCGCCAGCGGTTTCTCGCAGAGCACCGGCTTGCCGGCACGCACCGCAGCGACGGCCAGCCCGGCGTGGGTGGAATCGTGCGAGGCGATCACCACCGCGTCCACCTCGGGATCGGCGATCAGCGCGAATCCGTCGGCCATGGCGCGGGCCCCGGCAATTCCGTCGCCAATCCCCTGCGCCCGGGCGAGATCGACGTCGGCCACCATGCTGACCGCTGCGCCCGAGATCTGCCGGTGCAGGGTGGTGACGTGGTCGGCACCCATGATCCCGGTGCCGATGACGCCCACGCGAATGTTCATCTGATCCTGGCTTTCCGTGGGAGTGTCAGCGGGTGACCGGCGAAACCCAGGTGCCGGTGACCACGGATTCGGCCATGGCGTCCAACGCGGCGGCGCTGCGCACCGCGTCGTCCAGGGTGGCGCCGTGCGGCGTGCCATCCGCCACCGACCGCAGGAACTCGTAGGCCTCGATGACCTTGAGGTCGTCGTAGCTCATGCTGGTGGCCGAGCCGGGCTGGAATGCTCCGTAATAGCCGTGGGCAGGTCCGACGTAGACCGTGCTGACGGACTGGTCCTGGTAGGCCGTGCCCACGCTGACACCGAGCTCACCCATCCGTCGGAAATCCCAGAACACCGCGCCCTTGGTGCCGTGGATCTCGAAGCCGTAGTTGTTCTGCTCGCCGACCGCGACCCGGCTGGCCTCCAGGGTGGCCCTGGCGCCCGAGGCGAAACGGAGCAGGCTGCCGAGGTAGTCCTCGTTCTCGACCGGCCCGAGTTCGCCACCGGTGGCCCGCCCGTGACCGGTTGTCGCCCCGGTCGGGCGGGCCCGCTCGGTCAGGAAGGTCGCACTGTCGGCGACCAGGGATTCGATGTCCCCCAACAGGTACCACGCCAGGTCAACCCCGTGCGAGGCAAGATCACCGAGCACGCCGCTTCCGCCGCGCTCGCGTTCGTACCGCCAGCTCAGGGCGCCGTCCGGGTGTGCCGCGTAGTCGCTGAGCAACCGGAATCGGGCATGCGTGACGGTGCCGAGGTCGCCGCCGGCGACGAGTTCGCGGGCGTAACCGACGGCCGGTGCGTTGCGGTAGTTGAATCCGACCGCACCCTGCACGCCGGCGGCCTGCACCGCGTCGGCGATGGCGGCGGCGTCGGCGGTACTCAGCCCGACCGGCTTCTCGATCCAGATGTGCTTGCCAGCCTGGGCCATCGCCACACCGATCTCTCGGTGAAGGAAATTGGGCGCCGCGATGCTGACAGCCCTGACACGGCGGTCGGTCGCCAGATCGCGCCAGTCATTGACGGCGGTGTCGAAGCCGAACTGCGCGGCCGCTTCCGCGGCCCGACCGGGCACCTCGTCGGCAACGGCGACCAACTCAGGCGCCAGCGAGAGCGCGGGAAAATGGTGCAGAACCCTGGCGTAGGCCTGGCTGTGGACCCGGCCCATCCAGCCGAAACCGGCGACGGCGACGCCGAACGGACGGCGGGACGGTGGCGTGCTCGGCGTCGTCATGAATGCCGATCCTCCTCGTTGAGAGTCTGTGGCGGCGCCTGTCGATGCCGCGCCCGGGGCTGGCTGAACGGCGTAGTGGACCGGTCCAACACACAATCTCTCGCAGGGTTCGTAAGGATGTCAAGACAATATTGGTGGCATTGCGCGCACGCGAAGTAGAGGGGCGTGCCGTGTCGACCGCCCGCATCCCTTGGGTCTGTCGACGGCGAACAGCGTCGAACGAACGCTATTCTGGACCGGTCCAACCGAACGCAAACCGGGCGGGAGCAGCAATGGCCAGGAACACCCTTCCTGACCGGCCGGCGACCATCCGGACTGTCGCCGACCGGGCCGGCGTCTCGAAGTCGTTGGTGTCCCTGGTGTTGCGTGGGTCGCCGAACGTCAGCCAGGCCAAGCGTCGCGCAGTCCAGGACGCGATCACCGAGTTGGGTTACCGGCCGAACCTGATCGCCCGCACGCTGAGTGAGCGACGGACCAACATGGTGGGGGTGCTGCTCAACGATCTGCGCAACCCTTGGTTCGTGGACTGCCTGGAGGGTCTGACGCAGGTCCTGCACGCGCAGGGTTTGCGCACGTCGCTGGCCGGCGGCCGATTGGATCGACGCACCGACGAGTCGCTGCTGCGCGCGTTCCTGGAGCTGCGGGTGGACGGACTGGTGTTGCTGGGCACCATGCCGTCATCCCCGGTCATCGTCGAGGCCACCGCCGGGATCCCGACGGTGGTGGCAGCGAGCCGGGACATCGCCCTGCCGCACGTCGACGTGGTGGCGAATGACGACCGGTACGGCACCGAGCTCGCCGTGAGTCACCTGCTGGAGCTCGGCCACACCCGGATCGCCCACCTGGCAGGCACTTTCGGGGCGGTCGCCGAGATCCGCCAGCGAAGTTACCTGCAGGTCATGGACTCTCGTGGGCTGGCCGATCGGCAACTCGTCGAACTGTGCGACGGCACCGAGGAAGGTGGCTACCGGGCGGCGATCCGGTTGCTGAACCTCGCCGACCGGCCGTCCGCGATCTTCGCGGTCAACGACATCGCCTGCATCGGCGCGATGTCCGCGGCCGGCGAGCTCGGCCTGCGGATCCCGCAGGATGTGTCGATGGTTGGCTACGACAACACCTCCTTGGCGCAGATCCGGCATGTCTGGTTGACCAGCGTGGACAACGCCAGCCCGGAGGTCGGCCGCAGGGCGGGCGAGGCCCTGTTACGGCGGATGACGGAGCCGCGTGCGGAGGCGACGGAAGAACTCGTCCGGCCGAGCCTGCAGATCCGCGGATCCACCCGACCGCCTGCGGTGTGAGCGGGACAGTCAGCCCGACCCACCGGTCGGAGCCGGCGTCGAGATGGCCGAAATTGTCCACTGTGCAACGTGTGTCGCCCCGGACTCCAGGACAGGCGGGCCCTGCGGTGCGTTGAAGGCGTTGGGCGGGCAGTTCATCGGTTCGACGGCGAGACCCACCCGATTGTTGACCGGCTCCGGCCGGTCGGCGGTGTGGATCTGCACCCATGGCGCCCAGGATCCGAAGGACAGCTCGACGCCGGTGCCGTGAGCGGGGTCGAGCAGTTGCACCGCAACGCTTCCGCCATCATCGGTGACGAGATCGGCGAAGGCGTGATCGATCTCGCGGGCGCCGATCACCGACGGCGTGCGGAAGTCGCAGTCCACGCCATCGACCGGTCGGGTTCCGACCGGGATCAGCCGCTCGTCGACCTCCAGGCGGGTCGCGGCCGGCATGCTGAGTTGCCATTCGTCCAGCGGAGAGGTCCCGGCCACCAGGTACGGGTGCGGGCAGCAGCCGTACGGCGCAGGCGACGAGCCGATATTCGTCGCGGTCAGCCGACCGGTGAGGCCAGGAGAAGCCACCATGTACTCGGCGAGAAGGTCGATCGCGAAAGGGTACCCGTCCTGCGGGACGACCGCGGTGCGCAGCACAACGCTGTCCGGCAGAGCTTCGACGACTTCCCACCGGTTCCAGTGCACCAGTCCGTGCAACGCGTGGCTGCGGTCCACTTCGTTGAGCGGGACCTGAAAGTCCCTGCCGTCAAAGGTGTATCGACCGTCCGCGATGCGGTTGGGCCACGGCGCGATGAGCGCGCCGCGGTAGAACGGCCGGACAGTCCCGGCGTCGAACGGCACGACGAGGTGACGTCCACGGTACGTCAGCTCGCGCACCGTCGCGCCGACGGTGGAGATCACCGCCCGGTAGCCGCTCGAGGTGAGCTGCCATTCGGGGAACGCTGCACGGAACGCTGCCGAGGGCGGCCCATCGGACGGCGCGTGCTGGGACATGGTCCGGACCCTAACCGCTCGACGTTCACCGGGCTCGGCCGCACGTGGCGTAGATCATGATCCCGGCCGGGTGACCGAGGGAACGACCTGAACGGGACGGCGTCCACCAGACGTGAGCGAATTGCGCTCACGTTGGGCGGAAGGACCCCCATGAGCATCATGCCGAAGACCCTCATCCACGTTGCGGATTCGCTCGCCCACCACCGAGCGGACCGTGCCCAGCGACACCAGCTCGAGCACGAACTCGCAAGCTACTCAACGCCGGCCCAGCGAAGCGATCTGGAGGCCCTCTTGGACCAGTATCCGGATGCCGACACCGAGCCGGTGCGCGAGATTCTCGCCCGGCAGGGATATCGCCTCGCCGGGTGATGAGGTTGGAGCAGTCGCACATCACGGAGGCGCACCCGATCGCACCGACTGAATTCCGGATCCCAAGCACACGAAACCCCGCCGACGCGGCGAACGTCCGATCGTCCGTGCTACCGCCGAGCTCGTTCTGGGCCGCGGCAAGGGCCGCCGCAGGTGGGAGCGCCTTCCGCGGGTCGCTGACACGCCGGCTCAGCGTGGAAGGCGACCATCAGCGGCATGGTTTCCGCGTCGGGGACGGGACGACCGATGCCACCAAGTGAGTAGCCCCGCGAGCCAGGAACGTAGCACTGAGGCCGATGAGCTCGTCGCCGGTGTGCACGCCTGCGCGACCGGTCTCGCAAGCGGCAAGCACGATCGTTTACCGAACCCGTGGCAGCTGTTCCAGGTCGTAGGCGATCAGCGGTCCGTCGGCCAGGGCGATCTCGGAGAACAACGGGTTCTCCGCCGACAGCCGGCCATGCGCGGCCGGCGTGCGACACCGGCGGTGGACAACGATATCAGCACCGAGCGGCCGGCCTCGGTGCAGCGCGTTCAGCATCTCGCCTGCCCGCACGGCGAGCAGGCCGACCACTGCCTGTGCTCGTAGTCCCCCGAGACCCACTGTCCCGACGGCGGTTTCGATCTCAGCCGGGCCGAGCAGGCGAACATGCATGACCAACCCCCACACCATCGCGGACCCACCCAGTCGCTTCTTGGTCCCGACGGATGCACCGCCGGGGGCCTTGATACACCCACCCACCGCTGCTACTTTGCGGACGGCGACGGGGCAATGTTGCTTCGTCCCCGGGTTCAGCCGGGCCGCGGCCGCCGACGGACTCAATACTGCACGCGGGACCAGCACGAGCCAGGTCATGCCGCCTCGACCGGACGGCGATGCAACCGAGGGGCGGCCGTATGTCCGAGATACCGTCCGAACCGCCCCCGACAGGATCTGACCCGACGGAGGGTCATTCAGGGGACTCCCCGCGGCCCGCCCACCACCCGGTGTTGTGGCCCGAAAAACGGTTCACCGCGAACCGCGCGCAACGTGCCGGGAACGCCCTCGTCGCCGTGCTGACCCGATGGGCACTCGTGCCGCACACCTACATGACCACCGTCGGCCGCAAGACCGGAGCGCCGCGGAAGACCCCGGTGACACTGGTCGAGGAGGGCACCGAGAAGTGGCTCGTCGCGCGTACGGGCCGGTGTCGCGGGTGCTCAATGCGCGCGCCGCCGGCCGCGTGACGCTGCGCCGCGGCAAGCATGCCGGTGTCTATGGGGTCCGGGAGATCCCGGCCGCCGAAGCGGGCCCGGTCTTGAAGAAATACGTGGCTATCGCCGGCGCCACGCGGTCCTATTTCAAGGCCACCAAGGACTCTCCGGTGGCGGAATTCGTTGCGGAGGCCGCTGTGCATCCTGTTTTCGAGCTCACCCCCGCCGGTGACATTCCGGACACCGGCAAGAACTAGCCGTCCCGCGCCGGTGATCGCGAAGGACAGCGCGGCCGAGCGCACCGACCAGGGATTCACGTCATCAGTCGGTCCGACGCGTCGCCCCAGGACGCGACGAGGCGTACCGCCGACCGGATTCGGAAGCTGGTCCGGGAACACCTGACCCAGCCCGGCACGACGTTGGCACACAGAACCGCGCTGTCCCGGCCTACCATTCGCCTAACCTGGTGGCTGGATGGCCGAAGGATGGCGGAGACTAGATGGCGGAGATCGACAAGACCGAGAAGATCACCATCAACATCGGCCTGGTCGACCTCGGCGAAATCGATCTGCTGGTGGACGAGGGTTTCTACGCCAATCGCACCGACTTCATCAGGACGGCCATTCGCAGGCAGCTGGAGAGCCGGGCGGGGGCCGTGAAGGACACCGTGGCGCGCAGGACCCTGGCCCTTGGCACCCAGCACTACACCCGCAGCGAACTGGAAACGTTGCGGTCCGAAGGACGAACCGTGGAATTGCGTGTGCTCGGGTTGGGCAGCATCGGAAACGATGTTTCCCCCGAGCTTGCGCTGGCAACCATCAGCTCGGTCGAGGTGCTCGGAGCGTTCCGCGCCCCTCGGGCGGTGAAAGAGGCATTGGCACCGCGCACCATCTGAAGCAACCGGCCCGTCACCTGCCGCGGCGATCCGGGTTCGTCACCGATCGCGGACGTGGTCGGCCGGGAGAATCGCGAGGGCATCGTGCATGTCGAATAGCCGGGACGACGCTGCGAATGAGTTCCGACTACTCGACGGCGGGCGGGCGCAGAGCTCCGCGGCGCTGTTGAGAGGTCGGCTCGTCGGCGATCAACCCGACGCCGTCGGCGCCCTGGCCGGTGCTCGTCTGGACGACCTTGACAGAACTGATCGCGCTCGAGCCGACCGGGCGCCGATCGACGACGACCTGCTCGAACCTGCCCTCGCCAACGGATCGCCCGGCCACGGCATTGCCACGGCGGCACCGACCACTGCCCCGGCGCGCCGGGGAGCGTCGGCGCCGGCCGATCTCCCGGTGCGCGGCCAGACCCAGCATCACGTTCACGACGGGCCGTCCGGCTCCCGGCGATACGACCTGTACATCCCGATCGGCGTCCCCATTGCCAATGCTGGGCGACCCGTGCCGCTGCTGGTCATGTTGCACGGCGGTGCGCAGAGTGCCGCGGACTTCGCCGCCGGCACCCGGATGAACGAGATGGCAGACCGCCAAACATTTCTCGTTTCCTATCCAGAGCAGTCCCGGGAGGCGAACCCCAATCGGTACTGGAATTGGTACCGCGATTCCGACCAGCATGCCGGCGCCGGCGAGCCCGCGATCATCGCCGGTATCGTTCATGAAATCATGGCGCAGCACTCGATCGATGCCGACCAGGTCTTCGTTGCCGGGATGTCGTCGGGCGGTGCGATGGCCGCGGTGATGGCCGCCAGCTACCCGGCGATGTTCGCCGCGGTGGGCGTGCACTCCGGTATCGCCTACGGGGCCGCGCATGATGTGTCGTCGGGGTTCAGCGCGATGCGTTCCGGCGGTACCCCGGACGTCGGCAGCCGTCTCCCGTTGATCATCTTCCACGGTGACAGTGACACCGTCGTCGCTCCCGTCAACGCGGAGAGGCTGCTCGCCGCACGACTGGCCAGGGAGGACCATCTCGACCGCTGGCCTGCGCCGTTGCAGCAGGCCAATCCTGGCGGACCCGGCCGGCAGCACACCCGGACGGTGTTCACCGACGACACGGGCTCGATCGCGGCAGAACTCTGGCTGGTGCACGGATGCGGGCACGCCTGGTCCGGGGGCAGCGCCGGCAGCGGCTACACCGATCCCGGCGGTCCGGACGCCACCGCCGAGATGGTGCGGTTCTTCCTTGACCGCGACGGTCGTGATTCTCGGGGCTAGCGCAACCAGCTGCGCAGGTGCTTGTCGGAGACCGCGCGCCAGGCAGCTTCGAACTCGGCGGCCGCCTCGTCGGCGCGGGCCTGCTCGAGGGCGTGCAGCCGTCCGATGGTGAAGGCGTTCTCGCCCTCCAGATGGATCCGAGCTCCCAGGTCTCGCAGGGCCTGCCGGGCGACCACGCTGTCCTGATGCTCGCCGAGCACCTCCTGCAGGTGCTCCGCGTTCTTCGCCAGCGTCGCCGCTGGTGCGCCGAAGGCCGGTTCGACCGCCTCGCCGGCGTACCGCAGCCGCTTGGCCGCCTTGCGGATCTCGTGGTACCAGTGATCGCGCCCGGTGGGTGACTCCGGAGCTCCGGCCTTGACCAGCCGTTCGACCCGCCTGTAGGAGCGGCGCACCAGCTTCGTGACGACCCTGTCCGCCCGGCCGTCCGCAGGCGGGGTGAACGGCGGGTCGGCGACCAGCGCGTCCAGCCGGTCGAGCAGCCGGAAGTAGCGGTCGGAGTTGAGTGCCTCCACCAGCCGGTCGTGTGCCTTGCGGTGGTCGGAACGCAATTCCACCTCGATCAGCGCGGCGATCGGGCCCATCACCAGATCGTCGGGTTCCGCGGAGATCTCTGCCAGCAACCGCTCGCGGAGCACCTCGGCGTCCCGGGAATCGCCCAGCACGGTGGCGATCCACTTCAATTCGACTCGCAGCGGATCGGTGACATCTCGGTCGACCAGCCTGCGGAACGTGCCAAGCGCGCTGCGCAGCCGGCGGGTCGCCACCCGCATCTTGTGCACCCCGTCGGGCTCGTCGCGGCGGGCGGGGCCGTCCCAGCCCAGCAGCGCGTCGGCCTGCGCGGCGAGGTGGGCGTGCAGCACATCGCCGGCCCGGCTGTGCTCGGTCAGCTGCCCGAACGCCGGCGGGTTCGGCACCGCGGCACCGAGGGCACGGGCGAGTTTGGACGGCCAGGGGGACGGTGCGGCGCCGGCCGCGCGCATCAGCTTGCCCGCGGCGTCCAGCACCTCGGGGGGACCATCGAGGAGCTCGATCTCCCACTCCCGCCAGTGGCTCAGTGTCACCGACCCGTCCGGCTGCGGCGCTTCGCTGGTGACGACGTCGTCGCAGCCCTCGGCCAGCAGCTGTCCGGACGGTCCGACGAGCAGGTGAACGGTCCGCGCGGTGCTCAGGGTCGCGACCGGGCGCACCTCATGGTCGCGGGCCCAGGCCCGGACCAGGTCCAGCAGCGCGGCCGGAACGGGTTCGCCATCCTCGCCGAGCGGCTCCCCGTGCTCCTCCCGGTCGCTGCCGACGGGCAGCTTCATCGTCCATCCCGCGTCCGAGCCCCCGGTGCGGCGGCGCAGCGTGATGCCCGCCCGAGCCAGCCGCAGCGCCGGGGTGTCGTAGTAGGTCGCGGTGAGGGCGACCACCTGGGCCGGCTCGACGGCCGCCACCCCGTCGACACTGCTCAAGTCGACCCACGGAAGGTCCTGGGCGACGTCATATTTGTGTTCGATCTCCAGATGCTTGGTTGCCATGCTCCCGGTCTACCAGAGCACGGGTGCGTGGATCATGGCGCCCGGAGGGGCGCGGCGGACGGTGCCGGGTCGGGTATCAGAACGATGTTCGCGAGGGTGTCGGCAGTGGTTCTCAGGCAGCTCACCTGCGGCTGGCGGCGCTGCGGTGCCCGGCAAGGACCCATCCGGACACCACGGTGTCCCAGACGATCGGAGTGCCGGCGCGGTAGGGGGTCGAGCAGCAGTCACAACGTCCCGCACGGGTGGCGGGGACAGGGGCGCTCATGGTCGTCCTCGAGTTTCGAAGGGTCGGCCCGACAACGGCGGGGGCCGGGTGGATCCCGGTCAACGGGACCGGGTGGAGCCCGGCGCTTGGCCGGAGAATCCGCGAGTCCGACGACACGAACGTTTCGTCACGAGACTGCGGTTGGGGTCGAACATCGTCTGCCTGCGGCCGTCCCGGTGATCTCCACCTCGGCGCTGGTGCGTGGTTTCGCGACCCATCACAAGGCTAACCACGGCATGGTCGAGCGGGCAAACGACTTCAGGTTAATTTCGTGCGACCGGCCGGTGTCCGAGCGCTCACGCACCGCTGCGGGTCGCGGTCCGACGGCCGGGCCGACCGTCATCCACGCTGTCCGCGCCGGTCAGGGCATCGCGGGTGGGTCGGCGAGGATCCGGCAGCATCGACGCATGAGCGCGGGGAACAACCAGGCCTGTCGCCTTGATCACTGGCGTCGGGCGCAGGGTCGGCGCGGCGCCGCGATGACCTTTCGCCCGGCGTCACGGGGCCGGCCGGTCAGTACGAGGGGTGCGCCAGCGCCTGGCCGGTCGTCGATTCGAACACGTGCGCCTTTGACGCGTCGATCGCTACCGTCACCGCGTCACCGGTCCGGACGTCGGTCCGGCCCGGCATCCTGGCCACCACCCGGTGCGCGTCGATCTGGATCGTCACGAACGCGTCGCGCCCGTTGCGCTCGACCGACCGCACCGTCCCGGACAGCGTGCCCAGGTCCGGGTCGATGTCTCCGGAGGCGATCCGGACGTCTTCGGCTCGCAGCCCGAGCACGACGTCACGGCCGACGTGGCCGGCCAGCGCCGGCGGAACGGGCGCCCACGTCGGCAGCGTGCGTCGGCCGACCTGGTAGCCCGTCATGCCGGCTGCCGCGACGACCCGGGCCGGCAGCTGACCGATCCGCACGGGTCCGATGAAGTCAGCGACGAACAGGTCAACCGGTTCGTCGTAGACGTCGCTGGGGGTACCGAGCTGGACCACGCGCCCTTCGTTGAGGACTGCGATCCGGTCGCCGATCGCCATTGCGTCCGATTGGTCGTGGGTGACATACACGGTGCTGACGCCGGCCTGTTTCACGGTTTCGGTGATGACCCGCCGCATCCGCGCTCGCTCATGAGCGTCGACATGCGCGAGCGGTTCGTCCAGCAGGAACGCCTTTGGCCTGCGGACCAGCGCTCGCCCGATCCCCACCTGACCGTTCTCACCCGCCGAGATGGTGTTGGCCTTCCTGGAGAGCAGCCGGCTGATCCTGAGTCGGCGGGCCTGGTGCTCCACCCGCGCGGCTGCCTGGTCCTTCGGGGTGTGCCGCACCTCCAGGCCGAAGCCCATGTTGCGGGCGACGTCCAGGAACGGCACCAGCTTGGTGCTCTCGAAGACCATGGCTATGTCGCGACGTGAGGGTTCGGCGGTGGTCGGGTGGCCGGCGATCATCACCCGGCCGGCGGTGGTCTTCACCAAGCCGGCGATGGCTCGCAGGGCGGTCGACTTCCCGCTGCCGGACGGGCCGAGGACGGCCAACAGTTCGCCGGGGCGGGCCAGCAGGGTGATATCGCGCAACGCAACAGTGCCGTCACGATGGATCACCGTCGCCATGTCCAGGCCGGTGCAACCATCCACATCGGTCACGGCGGGGCCTTTCGTCGTGCCTCCACGGTAGCGTGCCGTGGCCCGGCGTGGACAGTCGTTGTTCGCGTCGGCCGGGGGTCGTGCGAGGCGCGGCGGAGGTCGCGGAGGCGGGCGACGCGGCGGCGCCGGCCGCGTTGGCACGATGCGCTGATCAAGACACCCGCGGGCTCCGCCTACCACACCGGCGGCCCGGCCCCACGTGACCGCCGCACCGGAACCGCCGCACAGGAACCGGCCGCACAAGAGCCGCGCGGCACACGCGACAAAGACCGAGCCGCCGAGGGGACTTGAACCCCTAACCGCCCGATTACAAGTCGGGTGCGCTACCAGTTGCGCCACGGCGGCAGACGTGGGCCAGCGTAGCCGGAGTCGGCTGCCCCGCCTCCCCACCGCGGGGTCGCCGGCGCCGCGGCTCTGACCTTCCGGCCCGGGCTATCCGCCTGGCGTGGGCGCCGCATCGGTAGCAGCAGCCGCCGGGGTGGAGGTGGCTGTCACCGGCGGAGTCACCGCCGGAGTCGGCGGCGGCGAACGGACCACGTTCTGCTGCCCGTTGTAGACCGTGGTGAAGTCCTCGCGCCGGATCTCCGCCCCGGCCAGGTCGCTGATCACCCTGGTGTTGACGATCGAAAAGCCCTGCGTCCCGCCCGACGGGGTACAGGACTGCCCGTAGGGCTTGACCACGACCTGCGGCGAGGTGAAATCGAACCGGTCGCCGGAGATGGATTCCACCTCGACGTGCTTGGTGCCCCAGAGCCGCACGGTGATGTCGGAATCCGTCCAGATGGTGTGGATCAGCACCCCGGTGTCGTAGTCGTTGGAGAACGCCAACTCGATCTCGCCGTCGAAGACGGTCGCCTCGCGGCCGGCCGGGTAGCGGCCGATGTAGAACGAGTGCGGGGTGTGGGTGACGTCGCCCATGCCCGCGAAGTACGCGGCGTTGTAGAGCGTGGTGGCGAACTGGCTGATCCCGCCTCCGACGGCGGTGGACAGCGCGCCCTCCCGGATGATCCCCGCCGGGACGTAGCCCTGATCCACCCCTCTGGTGCCGGTGTACTCGTTGAGCCCGAACGTAGCGCGCGGCTGAACAATGGCGCCGTTCACCTTCTCGGCCACGACCCGGATGTTCACCCCGGAGGCGGTGGCGAAGCCGCCGGTGGTGAACTCACCGATGACCTGCTTGATGCCGAGCGCCTGCGCCTGTTCGGTGGTCAGCGACGGCTGGCCGACCAGCACCAGCGGGGCGGACAGGATCAGGGTGGCCTCGGCGGTCGCGGCGTCGACCTTGGCGGACGACGCCCGCACCGGGCTGCCGGACACCGGCAGCACCAGTCCCTCGAGCAAACCGAGGCCCGCCGGGCCCGCCAGGCCTCGGACACAGCCGTGACGGCCTCGGGTACCTGCAGATCGCGACCGATCACCGGCGCCACCGACCGAACCGTCGTGCCCTTGATCGTCACCGCGCCCTCCACCCGGGCTACCGCGATCTGCTGGGCGATGGCGGACAGGGAGGCCGCCAGAGCCGCCTGATCGATGCCGACGGCGAGCGGGAGATCGCTGGATCGGAAGAACGACGTCAGCCGGGTGATCGGGTTGGCCGAGCGCTCATCGGTCGCGGCCGCGGAGCCGGCGACGTCTGGCGCCAGACCGGCGTTTGCTGGATCCAGGTTGATGGGTTCGCCGTGCACGTCGAGGGTGACCGGACGGCCGTACCGCGGCAGGACCTGGGCGTTCAGCGCCGCGACGGCCTCGTCGGGGGTCAGCCCGCCGACGTCGACACCGGCGATAGTGGTGCCTCGCTCGATCTCTCCGCTGGTGAGAAGGAGTTCGATGAGATAGATCGCGGCGAGCGCCAGCAGGCCGGCGCCGATTCCGATCACCCACGATCGTGCGCGGCCGAATCCTGAACGCGTGGCCGCGGATCGGGTGCCGGGTCCAGTCGGGTAGTCAGACTCCGGGGCAGGCGGTGCACCCACGGTCTGGGTGCCTGCGTCTGACGCCCCGTCCGGGCCGTCTGGACTGCCGTCTGCCTGGTACCCGCTCAGCTGGATCACGCCCGTCCGAGGTCAGCCGGCGGAGGTCAGCCGGTCGAGGTCAGTTGGGTATGTGGTGATCGAATGGGCGGCTGCTCCGAATCGTCTGCGTCAGGATTCGGCGGCACTCCAGTGGCGAGACGTTCATCAGGGACGCCAGCGCCGAGATCGCGCCGTCATCGAGAGTCACGACGGTGCCCGGGCTGGCGTGCCGTAGCTCGAACCACCGGCGAACCGGTACGAGTTTCGGGTCGGTGCTCGCCATCACCTCGGCGACATCGACCGTGATGGATCCCCCGGATCCGCCGGCCGTCGGACGGAGCATGACACTGCGCTCGGCGGCCGTGAGCAGGGTTCCGAGATCCTCGCCGAGGGCCCCGGCAATCACCCACAGCACATCCACCCTGAGCGACCGGTGACCGGTTTCGTAGTTGGCCAGCGCAGCCTTGCTGACCAGTCCACCGGTGCGTTGGGCCACTTCGGCCTGGGTCAGCTTTTGCCTGCGCCGGGATTCACGCAGCACTCGGCACACAGCAGCGGCAAACATCTGCTGTGACCGTGCGTCGTACGCCTGCGACACGTACTTCCCCTGTCAATTGTTGAGGACAGCGGGTACCTCCCGCCCGTCGACGCCGCGCACAGGGAGACCCTGCCAATCGCGACATCTGCGTCGATGTGGACCAAACGGGCGACCGGACAAGCCCTGACATGCGTTGTCATCTCTTTTCTACCACAGAGTAACCGGTGATACACCCTTTCGGCCCAATGGAGTGTGGGTGAATAACCCCATAGGGGAAAGATTCACCCCGTTGTGGAATCGCGCAGGTCAAGAACTTGGCCATCTACACCCAGCGACGCATTCAGCGCGCGGATGTCAGTCGAACAGGTTCTTGCCGAACCAGTCGCCAGGGGCGTTCGCTCCGGGCGGGCAGGGCCGCCGGACGCCCCCGAAATGCGCGATGTACTGGTTGAGGAGGTCTGACCTGCCCAAACGGGTCTGCAGGAACGTGAATGGCACGTGCGGATCCCGCTGCAAAGCACGGAAGAAGACCGCGCAGCGGCGAGGGCGCCGGGATCGAGATCCTGCCTGTTGGTGGAGTTGTCGCCCGCCGGAGCAACCGGATTCCGCCATCCTGCTCCGGGGTCGCCAGCCGGATTTGGCCATTGACGGCGACCACCGGATTCACGATGACCGGACCGGCTCTTGCCTAGTCAACCGCAGTTAACTCGTCACCGACAGTAGTTGGTGCCACGGTCACCTTGTGCCATCACCCGCGGACGGCGGAGCGCTCGGGGTCATTCAGGGTCGATCGGGGGGCGATCGGGGGGCGATCGGGGTCATTCAGGGGCGATCGGGGGTCGATCGGGGAGGTCGATCAGAGCCTCGGCGTCGAGGGCCCGGTGCTGGTGAGATGCTGCGCAACCGTGCCCTCTGCGTGCTGCGATTCAGCCGATTCCGCGGCGGGCGGGGCAAGGACCGCCGGATCCGGGCCGGCCCCGCGGCGGCCGGCCCGCCGAGGAATCCCGAACGCCAGCAGGACGATCGCGAAGGCCACCAGCAACCCCGGCAACACGGTGCCCAGCAGTTCACTGTCGGCCTTCTGCTGTTGCAGAGCCAGCAGACCTGCCACGCTCGCGGCCACCGCAGCGGGCGTCGTGGACAGCGTGCTGTCCGATTCGGTGCCGACGGAGACCGTGACACCGCTCGGGGCCGTGACCTGCACGGTTCTGACCAGCCGCAGGTCAAGGCCCAGGACGGTCCCGGTCGACCTGTCGATGGTGATCGTCGGCGTGGCAGTGTCGGTGTAGCTGGCAGGCATGGCGGTGTCGCCGGATCGCCCGCCGGATCCGAGACCGACCGGCAGCCGACCGCCGTTCAACGCCGCGACATCCGCCTGGGTGAGGGTCTGCTGGAGTCCGGCTGCAGCGGCATCGGGCGTCGATGAGATCGGCGACCCGGCAAAGCGGGTCGCTGACCAGCCGTCCGCGACCTCCGTGTGCCCCGTTCCCACCAGCGTGCTGGTACCGGTCATCGGCAAGCCGCCCACATCGGCCGTGATCTGCATCGACGCCACGCCCGAGTCGACCTTCATCACCGCGGTTCCGCCGACCGTGCCGGCAGCGTCGGCCAGCGTGAAGGGCCCCTGCGCACCGTCGACCCAGCCCGGCGTGGCCGGCGCCAGCACGGCCAGCAGCAGCGCAACGGCCAGCGCCCCGCCGGCCACGGCGGTCAGCAGCACGCCCACCGTCCGCCGGGCCGGCGTTCGGCTCGGCGGCCACAGCACCACGGCCAGCAGCGGCACCGCGTAGAGCAGGTAGGCGACCACTTCGACCACCGGCAGGGTGCCGCGGATGCCGAGCATCCCGGTCAGCAGCGACTCCTGCACCGATCCGGGCCGGGAGACCGCGGTCAGATCCACCGCGGTCTGCTGGCCGACCGTCAACCAGCCTGCCTCGTAGGCGGCGCGCAGCGTGCTCATCACCAACCCGGCGGCGACCAGCACCAGCACCACTCCGGTGATCCGGAAGAACCGGGACAGATTCAGCCGCACGCCGCCCCGGTAGATGAGGTAACCCAGTCCGACGGCGAGCGCGATGCCGAGCACCACACCGATCGCGGCCTGCACCGGCGAGACCGTCGACTGGAAGGCCGCCAGCAGGAATACCGCGGTCTCGAAACCCTCGCGAATGACGGCCAGGAAGGCCATCACCACCAGCGCGGCCGCCGAGCCCCGGGCAAGGGCACCACCTGCCGCGTTCTGCAGATCCGCCTTCAACCCACGGGAGTGCGCCCGCATCCAGAGCACCATGTAGGTGATCATCGCGACGGCGATCGCGGCCACCACGCACTCGAGCATCTCCTGCTGCCGCTGGGGCAACCCCGAGCTGACCGCCTGCAGCCCAACGCCGACTGCCAGGCACACCGCGACGGCCGCGCCGACGCCGGCCCAGACTGCGCGGAGCGCGTCCGGGCGGTTGCTCTGCTTGAGGAACGCGGCGATGATCCCGACGATCAGCGAGGCCTCCAGGCCCTCGCGCAGGCCGATGACCAACGTGGCCAGCATCCGCGACTCCCTTTCCTGACGCCTGTCGGTACTCGGCTGGCCTGATTTAGTTAGGCTGGCCTATCCAATAGCCGCACGCTACAGGGTCGGGCAGATCGTGGGGTACCCGCCAAAGGTCCTGTCCTGCACCGACCGAGGGTCCTGGCTCCGTACGCTGTGCCGCATGACCGTCCGGCCGATCGTCATCTGCGGCGAACCCGTCCTGCACCGACCCACCCGCGCCGTCACCGAATTCGCCCCTCCCGACGACCCCCCCGCGGAGCTTGCGATGCTGGTCGCGGACCTGTTCGAGACCAACGAGGTCGCGAACGGCGCCGGCCTGGCGGCAAACCAGATCGGTGACGATCGCCGGGTGTTCATCTACGACTGCCCGGACAAGGGCACTCGCCGGCGCGGGTATGTGGTCAATCCCACGATCGAGACGTCGACGATCCCGGAGAACATGCCCGACCCGGAGGACGACACCGAGGGTTGCCTGTCCGTACCCGGCGAGAACTTCCCGACGGGTCGGGCCGACTGGGCGAAGGTCACCGGATTCGACGTCACCGGGAAACCGGTCGAGGTGGACGGCACCGGGTTCTTCGCGCGCTGCCTGCAGCATGAGGTGGATCACCTTGACGGGTACCTGTATCTGGATCGGCTGATCGGGCGAAATGCCAGGGCCGCCCGCAAGGCCGTGAAGGCCCGCGGCTGGGGAGTGCCCGGGCTGTCCTGGATGCCGGGCAAGGACCCTGACCCGTTCGGCCACTGAGCCACGGACGTGGTCACCAACCGTGAACGCGGACGCCCGGACGTAACACTGTGCAATCGGCCCGTGACGATGCCTCGTCGAGCGCCGATAGGCTCGACGCTGTGTCCACGCCGAGAACCCTGCCCGCGACCGAGACTGACACCGCCTGCGCTCCCGGCGAGACCAGCACCACCGACGGACCCGCAACACCCAACGGGTCGAGCTCCGCAGAACGGTCACCGGATGAGCAGAGGTCGGCAGCGGAGTCCGCGGACGATGAGCACGCAGAGCCGGCCCACCAGGCCTCCATGGTGGTGGTGGCCAACAGGCTGCCGTTCGACCTGGAGACGCTCCCCGACGGGAGCACCAGGGCGCGGCAGGCCCCCGGTGGGCTGGTCACCGCGTTGGCACCGATCCTGTCCCGTCGGCACGGCGCGTGGATCGGCTGGCCCGGCACACCCGACGTCACCCTGGAGCCGACCACCACCGACGGGTTGAGCCTGTTCCCGGTCACCCTCGCCGCCGACGATGTCATGGGTTTCTACGAGGGTTTCTCGAACGCCACGCTCTGGCCGCTGTACCACGACGCGGTGGCCGATTCGCAGTTCCACCGGGTCTGGTGGGAGTCCTACCAGCGGGTCAACGCGAAGTTCGCCGAGGCGGCCGCCGACGTCGCTGCCCCTGGCGCGACCGTCTGGGTGCACGACTACCAGCTGCAACTGGTGCCGCAGTTGCTGCGCCGGCTGCGGCCGGACGTGCGGATCGGATTCTTCCTGCACATTCCCTTCCCGCCGGTCGAGCTGTTCATGCGGCTCCCGTGGCGCAGCCAGATCGTCAACGGGTTGCTCGGCGCGGACCTCATCGGTTTCCAGCTGCCCGGTGGCGCGCGGAACTTCGCCCGCCTGGCCAAGTCGCTGACCGGGTCCAACACCACCGGCGGCACGATCGAGCACGACGGCCGGACCATCCGCGCCGCGGCCTTCCCGATCTCGATCGACTCGGCCGAGCAGTCGGCGCTGGCCGCCACCCCCGCGGTGCACGACGCGGCCCGGCGCATCCGCGCCGACCTCGGTCGGCCCCGCCGGATCATCCTCGGCGTGGACCGGCTCGACTACACCAAGGGCATCGACGTCAGGTTGCGGGCCTTCGAGGAGTTGCTGGCCGAGAAGGACCCGGCGGTCGAGGACACCGTGATGATCCAGATCGCCACCCCCAGCCGGGAACGGCTCGAGTCGTACAAGAAGATGCGGGAGTCCATCGAGCGGCAGGTCGGTGCGCTGAACGGCGACTACGGCAAGATCGGCCGGCCCGCCGTGCACTACCTGCACCGGTCGCTGCCGCGCGAGGAACTGGCCGCGTTCTACGTGGCCGCCGACGTGATGACAGTGACGCCGTTCCGCGACGGGATGAACCTGGTGGCCAAGGAGTACGTGGCGTGCCGGGTGGACGGCGGCGGGGTGCTGCTGCTCAGCGAGTTCACCGGCGCCGCCAAGGAACTGCGCGCCGGGCTGCTGGTCAACCCGTACGACACCGACGGGGTCAAGGAGGGCCTGCGCAAGGCCCTGACGATGTCCCCGGTGGAGGCGCGCCGGCGGATGCGCTCGCTGCGCCGGCAGGTGCTGACGCATGACGTCGACCGGTGGGCGGCGGCGTTCCTGTCCTCGCTGGAACGCACCCGCGACCACCTGGCCGACGCGATGTCCAGGCTGCCCGACGACGTCATCGCGTCCATCTCGCAGATCAGCGAGACCGAGCGGCTGTTGGTGGCGACGGACTTCGACGGAACCCTGGCGCCGATCGTGGACGACCCGGCGACCGCGCGGCCGCTGCCCGAGTCGATGGAGGCACTGGAGACCTTGACCGCGATCCCGGGCACGGTGGTGGCCGTGGTGTCCGGCAGGGCGCTGGCCGATCTGCAGGATCTGCTGGGCGGGAATCAGCGGATCCACCTGGTCGGCAGCCATGGCGCGGAGACCTCGGCCGAGGACCGGGACAGTTCGGCGAGCCTGTCGGCCGACGACCGAAAGCGGTTGTTCCGGTTGAAGTTGGAGCTGCAACAGATCACCGCCGAGTACCGCGGGGTGAACCTGGAGCTGAAGCCGACGGGGATCGCCGTGCACCTGCGCGGCGTCGACGACCGGGTGGCGGCGGCGGTCACCGAACAGATCGAGGAGAACCCGGCCAGCTGGCCGGGCGTGCACCTGTTGCGCGGCAAGAAGGTCCTGGAGCTGACCGTCGTCACCACCAACAAGGGCCGCGCGCTGAAGGCGCTGATGCGCCAGCATCACATCACCGCGACCGTGTTCATCGGCGACGACATCACCGACGAGAACGCCTTCGGCGTGTTGTCCGGACCCGATGTCGGGGTCAAGGTCGGGCGCGGCCAGACCGCCGCCGACGTCCGGATCGCCGAGCCGGCCCAGGTGGCGGATCTGCTGCACGTGCTCGCCGCGTCCCGGCGGCGCGGGCAGAAGCGCCGGTCTCAGCACGCGGCCGGCACGTCCGGACCGGTCGCCAAGGAGCACACAGCCATTGGATCAGGGGGCTGATTCTCGAGGGGCCTGATTCTCGAGCCGTTCGGATCTCTCAGACCTTCGGGTGCGCCGTGGTCTTGCCGGCGAGAAAAGTGGTGTCGAGCATCACCCGGCGCCCGGCTGTCCGGCGTGCGGGGCTCAGTAGCAGCCGCCCGGCCTGCCGGCCTTTTTCCACCACAGGCTGCACCACCGTGGTCAGCTGCGCATCGATGGCGGATCGGATGCCGTCGAATCCCGTCACCGAGACGTCCTCCGGCACCCGCTGCCGCCGCCGGATCAATTCGTTGATCGCGCCGAGGGCGAAAACGTCCGTGGTGGCGACGAGCGCGGTGATGCCCGGGTCGAGGGCCAGCACTTCCGCCGCGGCCGATGCACCGGCGTCCACCGAATGTTCGAATCGCTCGACTACCGGGACCCGGTCCCACGCCACGCCGGCGGCGGTGAAGGCCTCGCGCAATCCTCTGAGCCGGTTGCGTTGCACGTGATAGTGCGCGGCATTCTGCCGGTCGATGGAGACCGGACCGTCCATGTTCACCCGGCCCAGCCGCATGCAGATGACACCGATGCGCCGATGTCCGAGCCCGAGCAGGTGGTCCGCCACACCGCGAATCGCGGCCGCGTCATCGATGCCCACCAGGTCGGCACCAGTGGTGCTGGGCTGATCGCAGATCACCGCGGGAACCGGCCTGGCCAGCGCGGCCGCCAGATGCGGGTCGTCGTCAGGCATGGAATAGACGACGAACCCGTCGACCGCGGCGCTGGACACCGCCAGCACGTCCTCGGAGTCCGGTCGCGCGGGCACCAGCAGCAGCCCGACCCTGGCCAGGTCGCATTCCAGGGTGAGCCCTTCCAAGAAGGCAACAGCGCCCGGGTCGCGGAACGCGTACGACACCTGCTCGGTGAGCAGCAGCCCGATCGCGCCGGCCTTGCGGGTGCGCAACGAGCGCGCCACCGGGTCGGGGCCGGGGTAGCCCATCCGCCTCGCGGCTTCCATCACCCGGGAGCGCAATTGGGGGGAGAGCTGGTCGGGGCGGTTGTACGCGTTGGACACCGTGGTCCGGGAGATGCCCAGCTCGGCCGCGAGTGACGCCAGTGTTGCCGGCGGTCGCGTCCGTGGTGGGCGATCCATCATCCCTGCACGGTATCCGGTGGGCGTCGAAGGGAAAGCATCCAGGAGCGTGTTCGGCGACCGCACAGTTTTCCGTCGCCCGGTCCCGTCACCGAGCGCGAGCCTTCCCCCTGGCCGACCGCGACCCTGCTCGTCCGGACGGGCGATCCACTCCTACGCTCGGAAAACGTTTTCCCGACCCCTTCCCATCGCTGCAGGGAGCCGATACGCTGCTGCGGACCACACCACCACACATCGACCCCGCCACCCTCGGGGCGAGGAGAAGGACGTGACACATGGCTGACGTCAAGTTCGAGGACGCCTCCCGTATCTACCCCGGCAGCCCGCCGGTCCGCGCGGTCGACTCACTGAATCTCGATATCCCCGACGGCGAATTCCTTGTCCTGGTCGGCCCGTCCGGCTCCGGGAAGTCCACCGCGCTGCGCATGCTGGCCGGCCTCGAGGACATCAACGAGGGACGTGTCATCATCGGCGGCCGCGACGTCACCAACGTCCCGCCGAAGAACCGCGACATCGCCATGGTGTTCCAGTCCTACGCCCTGTATCCGCACATGACGGTTGCCGAGAACATGGGCTTCGCCCTCAAGCTCCGCGGCGTCAACAAGACCGAGATCGCCAGCAAGGTCCGGGAAGCGGCCGGCCTGCTCGACCTGGAGAAGTACCTCGACCGGAAGCCGAAGGCGCTCTCCGGTGGCCAGCGTCAGCGCGTTGCGATGGGCCGGGCCATCGTCCGCGAGCCCTCCGTCTTCCTCATGGACGAGCCGCTGTCGAACCTGGACGCCAAGCTCCGGGTGGAGACCCGCGCGAACATCGCCGAACTGCAGGCGCGCCTGGGCACCACCACCGTCTACGTCACCCACGACCAGGTCGAGGCCATGACGATGGGCCACCGCGTCGCGGTGCTCAAGGACGGCATCCTGCAACAGTGCGACACCCCGCGGACCCTGTACGACAAGCCGAACAACGTCTTCGTCGCCGGTTTCATGGGCTCGCCGGCGATGAACCTACTGACCGTCCCGCTCACCAGCGAGGGCGCCACGCTGGGCCAGGCCAACGTACCGCTGCCCGGCGAGCTGCTGTCCGAGGCCTCGTCGCTCGGTCTGAAGGAGGTCACCTTCGGTGTCCGTCCGGAGAACCTGACGCTGGGCACCGACGGGCTGCCGGTCATCATCGACCTGGTCGAGGAGCTGGGTGCCGACTCGTTCGTGCACGGCCACACCCCCGACGGCGGACGGATCGTGATCCGCACCGACGCGCGGATCCACCCGCAGAGCGGCTCGACGGTTCAGGTCACGGTCACCGATGCCGACCACCTGCACCTGTTCAACCCGAGCGACGGCCTGCGCCTCCGGGCGTCCGCCGCGGTGCCCGCGGATTCGTCGCCGATCGTCTCGCACGCCCTGCCGGAGGGAGTTCCCACCGACTGAGCTGACCGGCTCCGCACAAGCAACCCGCCCGTCGTGCGAGACCCTCGCGCGGCGGGCGGGTGCCCTTTGTGGAGATGGCGTTTCGCGTCAGGCGACGGACGGTTCGCGCCGCTCCTCGGCGGCGGGTGGCTGGGAGAGCTCAGTCCGGCGGGCCCAGCCCCTGCGCAACCGCCGATTGCCGGTGATCCGGCAGACGACGTAGATCAGGAAAGAGATCGTGGTGACGTACGGGCTGATCGGCAGGCTGCCGCCCAGCGCCAGCAGGATCCCGCCGACCACCGACGTCACCCCGAAGGTCACCGACAGCACCGGCACCCACAGCGCAGATGCGGTCACCCGCATGGCCGCGGCGGCGGGGGTGACCAGCAGGGCCAGCACCAGCAGCGCCCCCACCACCTGTACCGCCATCGCCACCGTCAAACCGAGCACGATCATGAACACCGGCGACAGCGCGCGCACCGGAACGCCGCGGGCGGCCGCGATCTCGGGGTCGACGGTGGCGAACATCAGCGGCCGCCAGAGAACCGCGAGCACGGCGATGACGATGACCGACACACCCAGCATCCAGAACAGCTGCGGATCGTCCACGGCCACGATCTGACCGGTCAGCAGTCCGAACTTGTTCGCCGCACGCCCGGGGTACAGGGCCAGGAACAGCACGCCGAGGCCGAGGCCGAACGGCATCAGCACGCCGATGAACGACGACCGTTCCCGCGCCCGCACCCCAAGGAAACCGATCAGCAGCGCCGCGGACAGCGACCCCAGGATCGAGCCGATGACGACGTTGAACCCGACCAACAGCGCGAAAGCCGCGCCGGCGAAGGACAACTCGCTGATCCCGTGCACCGCGAACGTCAGATCGCGCATCACCACGAAGACGCCGATCAGTCCGCCGATCAGTCCCAGCAGTGCGCCGGCCAGGATCGAGTTGTGCAACAGGCCGAGAAGCTCAGCGTAGTTCTGAAAACTGAACAGCTTGTCCCACACGCTCATCGGCGGAACCTCCTGGTCGGGCCGGCGGGCGGGTCGGTCGCGCCGTGATCGTCGTGGGACAGGTGGAGTCCGGCGGTCGGATCGGTGGAGGCGACCACGATGACCCGGCCCTGGGTCCGGATGACGTCGACCGGCGCGCCGTAGAGCTCGGTCAGCCCCTCCGAGGTGAGGACTTCCTCGGGCGGCCCGAGCCGAAAGCGCCCGGCCGCCAGATAGAGCACTTGGTCGACATAGTCCAGCACCGCGTTGATGTCGTGGGTGACGAACAGGACAGCGGTGTCGTGCTCCCGCCGCCGGCGGTCCAGCAAGGCGGCCACCTCCTGCTGGTGCCGGAGGTCGAGCGCGGCCAGCGGTTCGTCGCACAACAGGATCGAGGGGTTGGACGCCAGCGCAGCGGCCACCCTGACCCGCTGCAGCTCGCCGCCGGAGAGCATGGAGACCGGCGCGTCGGCGAGCTGCGCGGCACCCACCGAGGCCAACAGCTCGTCGATGGTCCTGCGCACCTCGTGACGCGTGCGCGCCATGCCGATCGGCATTCCCCAGCGGTGGCCGTCGAGGCCCATCCGCACGACGTCCCGCGCCTTCACCATGGTGGCGCTGTCGATCGAGACCTTCTGCGGCACATAGCCGACCAGCGTGCTGCCCCGCCGAACCGGTTCACCTGCGATCCACGCCTCACCGGTGGACAGCGGCTGCTCACCGAGCAACACCCGGATCAGGCTGGTCTTTCCCGACCCGTTCGACCCCAGGATCGCCACGAACTGGCCCGGCGGGATGTCAAGATCCAGCCCGCTCCAGAGCACCCGGTCGCCGAACGCAAGGCCGGCCTCCCGGGTGGACACCACCGGCTGCACGGCGGATGCCACCGGGCGCGGTGCCGGCGCACCGAGGCTCGCGGCGGCGATCGGCGCCGCGATCCCCGACGAGGCGGCACCCGGTGTTGCGCTGTCCATGATCGTCTGCCGTTTCATCTGCTCAGCGCTCATCCCTCGGCGCTCATCCGTTCAGCGCGGTCGCCAGCGCGGTGATCGTGTCGTCCATCCAGCTCAGGTAGTCCGTATTTTCCGGCAACGTCTCGGTGACCGGCACGACGCCGATGTGGTTCTGTTCGGCCGCGTTCAGCACCGTCTCGGTCTCCGGCGATGCCGTCTGCGCGTTGTACACCAACGCGGCGACCTGCCCGCCGGTGAACAGCGCCAGGGTGTCGTTCAGCACCGTCGGGGGTACATCGGTGCCGTCCTCGATGGCCTTGCTGAACCTTTCCGGCGTCTTGTCGACCAGCCCGGCGGCCTCGGTCAGGTAGAGCGGAACCGGTTCGGTGACCGCGATCCCGGTGCCGTCATGGGCGGCCTTGATTTCCTGCACCTTTGCGGTCAGCCGGGCGATCCTGCCGGTGAAAGCGTCGGCGTTGGCCTGGAAGTAGGCCGCCTGTTCGGGACGCAGGTCGCTGAGCTCGGTGGCCACCTTCTGCGCCACGGCGTCGACGGTCGGCAGGTCGTACCAGACGTGCTCGTTGACGAGCCCGTCCGTTGGGTCTGTCGGCGCGCCGGATCCGAACAGCGGGGCGGCATCGATGATCGGCGCGACCGATCCGGAAGCGTCGATCAGGGTGGTCATCCAGTCGTCGTAACCGCCGCCGTTCTCGACGATCAGCTCGGCCTTGGACACCGCCAGCTGAGCCTGCGCGCTTGGTTCGAAGGAGTGCGGATCCGCGGACGGATCGGTGACGAGCGGCCGCACCGTCACGGACTGGCCGCCGACCTGCGACACCACGTCGCCCCAGACGTTGGTCGAGGTGACGACGGAGATCGGCGCGGCTGCGCTGGTCGAACTGCCGGACGCGCCGCTGCCGGTCGCGGGGATGTTCGACCCGCACGCAGCCACTACCACCGCAGCAGCGACGGCCAGCAGGGCCCGCACGCCTGCGCCCGCCCTCCGCACGATGACTGTCATACCGATTCCCTGCACGTTGTTCCCAGCACTGCTGAAGCTGATAATCGCTCTCAGCATGGTAGCTCACTGGCCACGCGGAGCGCGAGCGCCGGATTGTCGCGCCGGATCGGCGAGGCGCCGCAGGGCAGCAGGGCAGGGCGGCGCGGCGCGGCGCGACTCGGCGCGGCAGGGCGGCGCGGCGGCGCGGCGGCGCGGCGGCGCGGCGAGGCGGCCCAGCCGACGCGAACCGACCCCACGGACGATGCCCACGCTGTGGGAACGATGCTCACTCCGTGGGACCGATGCCTATGCTGCAGCACCGGGTCGGCACGGGCTCAAGAGCATCGTGAGCGCGACACCCCGTCCGCGCCCGCCCGGGCACCGGTGTGTTCCCCAGCGCCGACCCCTCGCGCACACCCCCAGCTCAGAACCCCGGCTCCGTCTCCTCAGCCCACCCGGCGTCGCCGGGCGACCTCGGCGAGCACGACCCCCGTCGCCACCGACGCGTTCAGCGACTCCACCGCCCGCACCATCGGGATCGACACGGTGACGTCACAGACCGTCCGGGTCAGCCGCGACAACCCGCGACCCTCGGAGCCCACCACGATCACCAACGGCGAGGTGGCCAGTTCGAAATCATCGGTGTCCACCGTTCCGTCGGCGTCCAGCCCCGCGATCATCAGACCCTTCGCCGCGTAGTCCTTCAGCGTCCGCACCAGGTTCGTGCACCTCGCCACCCGGATCCGTGCCGCGGTGCCCGCCGACGTGCGCCAGGCGGACGCGGTCATGCCCGCGCTGCGCCGTTCCGGCACCACCACACCGTGCGCGCCGAACGCCGCCGCGGACCGGACGATGGCGCCGAGGTTCCGCGGATCGGTGACGCCGTCGACCGCCACGATCAAAGCCGCCCGGCCGGAATCGGCGGCCCGGGCGAGCAGGTCCTCCGGGTGCGCATACTGGTAGGGCGGCACGGTCAGCGCCAGCCCCTGGTGTACCGCGTTGCCGGTCAGCCGGTCGAGTTCGGGCCGGGAGACCTCCAGCAGCGCGATGCCTCGCTCGGCAACCGCGGCGATGGCCTCGGACACCCGCTCGTCGGACGCCAGCCCGGAGGCCACGTACAGCGCGGTGGCCGGCACCCCGGCACGCAGCGCCTCGACCACCGGATTCCGGCCGACGACCGTCTCCGGCAGCGCTGCCGGCCCGCGGGACCCGCGGCCACCACGCCCGGTGGTTCCCCCGGCGCCCTGCTTGCCGCCCTTGCCCGCGCCACCGGAGTCACGACTCGCGGCACGACGCGCCGCATGGCCGGTGCGGTTCTCCGCGGGCGGCGTCGGGCCTTTGCCACGCAGGCCCCGGCGGGCCTGACCACCGGACCCGACGACCGGACCCTTCTTGGTGCCCGGCTTTCGCATGGCACCGCGCCGCTGGGAATTACCAGCCATCACGAACACTCCTTCTCTCGGCAACATCCCCGCCGCGCCGGAGCATCGGCCCGGTCGACCGGCACCGCCCCCGGCCCAGGCATCGGCGCAGGCAGCGGAAACGACACCGCGTCAGCGTTCACCGGCCACGGACCAGATCGGCCCGTCCTTGGTGTCCTCGATGGCGAAACCCGCCGCCGCCAACCGATCCCGGATCGCGTCGGCGGTCGCGAAGTCACGAGCGGCACGGGCACCGGCACGTTCCTGAAGTAGCGCGCTGATCAATGCCCCGGTGGCGTTCATGAGTCGCCGGTCGTCACCGGCCGTGTTCCAGGGCGCGACCAACGGATCCACCCCCAGCACCGACACCATCGCCCGGACCGAGGAGGCCAGCGCGGCTGCCCTGTCCGCATCCCCGGCGGTCAGCGCGGCATTGCCGGCCCTGACCTGCTCGTGCACCACCGCCAGCGCCCGCGGCACCCCAAGGTCGTCGTCCATGGCCGTGCGGAAACCGTCCGGTACAACACCGATCTCGACGTTTCCAACCCGATCGGAGACCCGCATCAGGAACGCCTCGATCCGTTCGTACGCCTTCGAGGCGTCGTCCAACGCCTCCGGGGAGTACTCGATCGACGACCGGTAGTGCACGCTGATCAGGTAATAGCGCAGGGCTACCGGCCGAATGTGCTTGGTGATCTCCGGCACGGACAGGATGTTGCCCAGCGACTTGGACATCTTCTCGCCGCTCATGGTCACCCAGTGCGAGTGCATCCAGTACCTGGCGAAACCCTCGCCGATGCCGTGCGACTGCGCGGCCTCGTTCTCGTGGTGCGGGAAGATCAGGTCGAGGCCACCGCCGTGGATGTCGAACTGATCGCCCAGGTAGGTGCGGGCCATCGCCGAACACTCGATGTGCCAACCCGGGCGGCCCGGCCCCCACGGCGACGGCCAGCACGGCTCATCGGCCTTCGCCGCCTTCCACATGGTGAAGTCCGCCGGGTCCTTCTTGCTCAGCCCGAAGGTCTCGCCCTGCACCATCTCGTCGAGCCGCTGTCCGGACAGGAATCCGTAATCGGGCTGGGTACGGACGGCAAAATAGACGTCTCCGTCGATCGCATAGGCATGACCCTTCTCGATCAGGCCGGTGATCATCTCGATGATCTGCGGGATGTGCCCGGTCGCCCTTGGTTCGATGGACGGTCGGAGGCAGCCGAGGGTGTCGTAGGCGTCGGAGAAACTCCGTTCGTGGGTGGTCGCCCATTCCCACCACGGCCGCCCCGCTTCTGCGGCCTTGGCCAGGATCTTGTCGTCGATATCAGTGACGTTCCGGACGTGCAGCACCTCGTTGCCGTTGAATTCCAACCAGCGGCGGAGCACGTCGTAGACGATCCCGGCGCCGCGCAGGTGACCGATGTGCGGGTGCCACTGGACCGTCGCGCCGCAGTTGTACAGCGTGACGACGCCGGGACGCTGCGGCTCGAACGGTCGCACGGTCCGGGTCGCGGTGTCATAGAGCTGCAAGGCCACCCGCCGATGGTACGGGCCTGCGACCTGCGCAGGTTCTGCACCAAGCACACCACCGGGCACCGCACCGGTACTAGTACCAAGGTCCGATGGCGTCACCTACCGCCGACAAGGGAGAACTGGAGGTACACAGCAGGAACTACGAGAGGAACCGACATGAAGCGCATCATGATCGCCACCGCGGCGGCAGTACTGGCGGCCGTTCCGGCCGCGCTAGGCCTGGTCGGAAACGCATCGTTCGGAGAGAGTGTCCCGGTCCAGGTGCCTTCGCAAGCCGCGACCGTCGACGACCACGGCACCGACCTGACGACGGCGAGCCCGACGACGGCTACCACAGCGAGCACAGCCAGCACCGAGACCAGCGACGACCACGGCGGGGACCGGACCTCCGGCGAAGTTGAGCCGGGGGACGACCGCGGCGGCGATCGCGCGCCCGGGGACACCGAGGCCGAGCACCACCAGGGCAGTCAGAGCTCGAGCGCGACCAGCGAGTCCGAGGACAGCAGCGGACCGTCTGACGAAGCCGGGCCGGGCGACGACAACAGCGGCACCGGCTCGGACAACGGCGGCAGCGACAATCCCACCGACAATCCCACCGACGACCCGAGCACGGCGCCGACCCCCGCCGGCGCAGACGACAATGGCGGAAGCAGCAGCGGCCGGGGCAGCAGCAGCAGTCACGGTGGCGGCGGCGGAAAGGATGACGGTGCCGGTCATTCATGAGCGAACCTGACGACGACGAAGGCCCACGGTGGATCCCAGTCGCCGCGGGCGCTTCGTCACGTCCGGAGGCACCGGTCCGGGTGCCGCGGGTGTTCGTCCAGGTCATCGCCGGCGCCATCGTGGTGATCATCGCGGTCGCCCTGGTCGGCATCGTGGCGGCGCGGCGACTGGCCGAGGCCGAGGCCGTCAATGACGCCGCCAAGACCGCTGACCTGCTGGCGGACACGGTGGTGCAACCCGCGCTGGACGACGGCATCATCACCGGCGATCCGACGGCGTTGGATTCCGTGAGCAAGGTGGTCCGAGACCACGTGTTGAGCCTGAACTCGATCGTCCGGGTCAAGATCTGGAACCCGGACGGTCGGATCCTGTACTCCGACGAACCGCGGCTGATCGGCCAGACCTTCCCGCTCGGCGAGGAGGAGCAGGACGTGCTGACCGACCCGCAGACCAGGGCGGACGTCTCGGACCTGCAGGCACCGGAGAACCAGTTCGAGCGGGACAGCGGGCAGCTGCTGGAGGCCTATCGCCCGGTCTGGACGAAGTCGGGCACCCCGCTGTTGTTCGAGACCTACTTCAAGTACGACGACGTGACCGCCCGCAGCGGGCAGCTGTGGCGGGGGTTCGCCGGGGTCACCCTGAGCAGCATCCTGTTGCTCGTGGTGCTGCTGATCCCGGTGCTGTGGAGACTGCTGGACCGGCTCAGGCTGGCTCAGGGCCAGCGGGAGGCGCTGCTGCAACGGTCCGTCGACGCCTCCACCGAGGAACGCCGGCGGATCGCGGGAGCCCTGCACGACGGGGTGGTCCAGGACCTGGTCGCGACATCGTTCCGGGTGACGGGCGCGGCGGAGCGCGCCGAATCCGTCGGGCAGCCCGCGCTGGGGCAGGAACTGCGCGGCGCGGCCAGGACGGTGCGGGCCAGCATCGGGGGCCTTCGCTCCCTGCTGGTCGACATCTATCCGCCGAATCTGGCCATCTCCGGGTTGACGCCCGCCCTGGAGGACCTGGTGTCGAGCGTGCGCTCCCGCGGGATCGCCGTCACCCTCGACCTGCCCGTGGGCACCGGGCTCGATCCGGCCGGCGAACGGCTCGTTTTCCGGGTCGCCCAGGAGTGCCTTGGCAACGTGGCCCGCCATTCGAACGCCTCCAGCGTCGTCGTCCGGCTGGCACGCGAGAGCGGGTACACGGTGCTGGACGTCGCCGACGACGGGATCGGCTTCGACGCCGGCCAAGCGCTCGCGCATCCGCCGGAGGGGCATTTCGGGCTCCGCGTGCTCGGCGACGTCGCGAGCCAGGCGGGCGCGGAACTCTGGCTGGCCAGCGCCCCCGGCGAGGGCACGCAGTGGCGGCTGCGGGTGCCGCGGTGACGGGGGGAACACGCGATGATCGGTGCCGGCGGCGAAGTGCCCGCGAGCCGGCCGCGGCCGGCGACGACACCACGATGGGAGGAAGTGCGCGATGACCCGAGTACTGCTGGTCGACGACCACCCGCTCGTGCGGGCCGGTTTGGCGACGCTCATCGGGTCGACCGAAGACCTGGACCTGATCGGTGAAGCCGCCGGCGGCGAGCAGGCCGTCACCATGACCACCGAGCACGAACCCGATGTGGTGCTGATGGACCTGTCGATGCCCGGGATCGACGGGGTGGAGGCCACCCGGCGGATACTGGCGCTGCGCCCGCAGACCCACGTCGTGGTGCTGACGTCCTTCCAGGACCAGGCTCGGGTCGCCGACGCGCTGGCCGCGGGGGCCGTCGGCTACCTGCTGAAGGACTGCGATCCGCGAGACGTGTTGTCGGCCATCCGGTCAGCCGCGCAGGGACACGCTCCGCTGGATCCGCGGGTGGCGCGGGCGTTGCTACCGTCGGCAACGCCGAAGGTCGGCGACGGGCTGAGCGTCCGCGAAACCCAGGTGCTCCGACTGGTGGCGAAAGGCCTGCCCAACAAGCAGATCGGCCGAGCACTGGGCATCAGCGAACGGACGGTGAAGGTCCACGTCGGGCATCTGTTCCGGCGGCTCGGCGTGGCGGACCGCACCAGCGCCGCGATGTGGGCTCGCGACAACCTGCCCCTGGAGCCGACAGAAAGCCGTTGATCGCCAATCCGTACCGCCGTGCCTGACGGCGTCCATGACGTCGCGCAAGCGAGCGGCAGCCGGCAGTGCCACACAGCCGCGTCATGCGCCGAAATCGGCACCGCTCGACGCGGGCCGACGGGTACAACGGCGTGGGATGCGCCGTAACCGGCACCGCGCGACGCGGGCCGAGAATCGAATAGCGCGATTTCACCGGGGCGCCCTCAGCGATCGCGTTCGCCGGGCGTCGCCGCCGGCCGAATCGAAGTCATTGCCTGGGAAACACCACCCGACCACGATGCGGTGGCCGCCGGTACGCGACACGCCGAAAGGCGAGCGCAGAACGCGCAAGCACGAAGCCCGGGTGGTGGATTTGAAATCGGATCACGCCGGGCCGGGCCCGCAGGTAACCCCAAAGAATTCCCCTAACATCCTTCAGTGGTGCAAAAGGCACACGATGGGTGAATTCGCACCCGATGGTCGGTATTGTTTCCACCCGATAGTGCCCCGCGGCAGACGACCCGCAAATGGCCACCATTGCCAGCGATCCTCGTCGATTGCTGCCGAACGTCAAGGGACCACACGGAAAACCCGGCCTGCGGCGTGCAGGCCGGGCTTCCGGCAATCAATTCGCGGTCGACGACTTTCAGCTGCCGTCACGACGGCGTCCCGAAGTCGTCAGCCAATGGCAGCGTGGTACTTCTCGACGACGTCCGACGGAACGCGCCCACGCGCGGACACCGAGATGCCCTGCGCCTGAGCCCATTCCCGGACGGCCTTGGCGTCGACCGCCGACGGCGCGGAATGCCGCGTTGTCTTGGCCGACTTCGCGCCGGCTCGCACGCGGCGGGCCGATGAGGTGAATTCGCCGAGGACCTTCCGCAGGCTCGCCGCGTTCTTCTTGCTCAGGTCGATCTCATAGACCTTGCCATCCAGGCCGAAGGACACCGTTTCGGCGGCTCGGCTCCCATCGATGTCGTCGGTCAGCGTCACGGTTGTCTGTTGAGCCATGGTGTGTGCCTTTCTCGAGTTGTCCGGGGATCCCGTGTCCATGCCGACGCATCGACAACTGACCACCTCGGGCGAGCCGAACATTCCATGGACGTCCCGCGACATCGCACCCGGTATTCACCCGAAGTGCCTCGAGGTAGCAGCGATCGGTTCGTCGACGATCCGGCGCTGACACAGCGTAGCGCTGATCCGGCACTTTGTCTCACACCTACCCGAGTTGGCGCGAAGAATTTCACTATGTCGGCAGTGACTACCTATTGGGGGCGATAGCCCGACGCCGCCATCGCACTCCCGGGCAAACCGCCGTTCCCCAACGTGCAGGGTTCACACCGATGCGGCCAAGTGAAGTCTGGCGAAAGTCAGTGCCTCGGCCAGATCGGTCTCCCGTTCCTCCTGAGCGACGTTTCTGGTCGAGATCTCCACCACAACTGCACCGTCGAATCCGTTGCGCGACAAGAGATCCAGCATTTCCGCGCACGGTTGCCCACCTCGGCCCGGCACCAGATGCTCGTCCTTTGCCGATCCTGAACCGTCACCGAGATGCAGGTGCCCGAGCCGGTCGCCCATCTGGGCGGCCAACTCCATGGCATCGATTCGCGAAGTAGCGGTGTGCGAGAGATCGAGTGTGAACCAGCGATGTCCGGCTGCGACAGGATTCCAGTGCGGACGATAGGAGTTGACCACCGCGCCGCGCACCTTGACGGGGAACATGTTTTCCACCGCAATGCGGACATCGGTCCGATCCTGGAGTTCGGCTACCGAAGGCGTAAACGTGGCCACCGCCGATCGCTGCCAGACAAATGGCGGGTGAACCACCACGGCGGTCGCCGACAGGCGCTCGGCCATGTCCACGGACCGCGCGAGTTTGACCAATGGGTCCGACGACCAGACTCTCGCGGTCAGCAGTAGGCAGGGGGAATGTACCGAAAGGACCGGTATCTGGTACTCCTGCACGAGATCGGACAATGCGTCGACGCTCTGGCTCACCGGATCGGTCTGCACCATGACCTCGACGCCGTCATATCCGAGTTCGGCGGCCAGCGCAAAGGCGGCGGCCGTCGGTTCGGGATAGACGGCGGCCGTAGACATGCCGACCGGAATTTCGGGTATGCGAACAGCATGGGCCACGCCCGCGAGGGCCTCGTCCCGCTCCATTCCCACGGCCTCTCCTACACAAGCATCCGCTACTTCTTCGGCCTTGTCGTCCTTGTCCCATCCGGGCGGCGCGCCGGAGTTCGGGGGACAGCCGGTGTACGCCGCGCGATCCACCACGCTACCGGGATCGCGCGGGCACCAGAGGCGAACGACCGGTGAAGCGGGACACCCGGTCAAACTTCGAGCTTGTAACCCAGTCCCCGCACCGTGATCAGATAGCGGGGCGCGGCCGGATCGGGTTCGATCTTGGCCCGCAGGCGTTTCACGTGCACATCAAGCGTCTTGGTGTCGCCGACATAATCCGAACCCCACACCCGGTCGATCAACTGACCCCTGGTCAGCACCCGTCCGGCGTTGCGGATCAGATATTCCAGCAGGTCGAACTCCTTGAGTGGCAGCGGTACCGGATCGCCGTGCACGCTCACCACATGCCGGTCGACATCCATCCGGACCGGTCCCGCCTGCAGCACCGGCGAACCCGGATCCTCCGCCTCCACGCCGCGACGCAATACCGCTCGAATTCGCGCAATCAGTTCGCGGGTGGAATAGGGCTTCGTAATGTAATCATCGGCCCCCAGCTCCAAGCCGACGACCTTGTCTATTTCCGCGTCGCGGGCCGTGACCATGATCACCGGAACGGGACCGCGTGCCCGCAACTGTTTGCAGACCTCGGTACCACTCATGCCGGGGAGCATCAGGTCCAGCAAGACGATGTCCGCCCCGTTGCGGTCGTACTCGGTGAGTGCGTCCGGCCCGTTGGCCGCGATCTGGGTGGTGAATCCCTCCCGGCGCAGCAGGAATGCCAGCGGATCTGCCATCGATTCTTCGTCCTCGACGATCAGGACCTTGGTCACGGGGCTCCTCGGTGTGCCGGTTCGGTAGTGGTGTCCACAGGGGTCTGCTCAGCGCTCTGGCCAGCGGTACGGCTGGGTGTCGGGAAGGACTTGGGGACAACTACGGTGGCGGAACCGGCCGGGCGACCGGGGGTAGGGCGACCGGGGGTCGGGCGACCGGCGGCCGGGCGACCGGGGGTCGGGCGACCGGGGGCGTCGGGGTCAGGGGCCGGACGGCTCGGTGGGGCGTCAATGACCGGCAACCGCAGAGTGAACGTCGAGCCCGTACCCGGATGACTCCACAATGCGGCCGTTCCCCCGTGATTGGCCGCGACGTGCTTGACGATGGCCAGACCGAGGCCGGTCCCGCCGGTGGCCCTTGACCGGGCCGGGTCGACGCGGAAGAAGCGCTCGAACACCCGCTCCTGATGCTCGGCCGCGATCCCGATTCCGCGGTCCGTGACGGCGATCAGCACCTGATCGTCGCGCAGCACCCGGCTGATCGACACCACGGTCCCGGACGGTGAGTAGTTGATGGCATTGTCCACCAGGTTCGTCAGCGCCGTGATCAGCAGGGAGCGATCGCCGCGGACCAGCATTCCGGACGGACGGTCGGTGGTGATGATGATCCCGCCGTTCTCCGCGGCGGTGGAAACCCGGGAAACCGTCTCGTCGATCACCGCATCGATCTCGACCACCGCCATGTCCAGCAGCGGATCCGCCCCTTGCAGGCGGGAGAGCGCGATCAGTTCGTTGACCAGCGACCCCAGACGCACGGCCTCGGACTGTAGCTTGCCGGCAAAGCGCCGGACCGCCTCCGGGTCGTCGGCAGCGTCCACGGTTGCCTCAGCGAGCAGCCCCATCGCGCTGACGGGCGTCTTCAGCTCGTGGGAGACGTTGGCGAAGAAATCGCGCCTGACGTCTTCGACCCGTTGGGCGGCGGACTCGTCGGCCGCCGCCACCAGCACCCGGCCGCTGTCGAGCGCCCTGGCCACGGCGAGCACCGCGCTCGGCGGCGGAGGCGGCGACCCTACATGCGACGCGGCCAGCAGCGCAGCGGTCATCGGCACCGGCCGGATCTCGACGTCGACCGGTTCGCCGGAGATCGCGGCGCGGCCCGCCGCATCGGCGATCCGCGGATCGACGATCCCGCCGCGCAGCACCCCGAGCTCGGTGGCCCGCTCATTGCTCAGCAGTGGCCGGCCCGCGCCGTCGAGCACCAGGTAACCGGTGCTGGAGCGGCGCAGCACTTCCAGTTCCAACCGTTCAGGTGGATCGCCCTCGGGCTCGGCGATGCGCCGGGGACGGCGGATGAGCACGGCACACGCCAGCCATCCCAGGATCGCCCCACCGAGGGCGGTGATCAGAAACCACAGAGCCGGCACATCGTGATGGTAGGTCGGCTACCGGTCCCGCCGTGCCGTCCGACGGGCGGATTGCGCCGTCATCGCCCTCCAGGCGGCCTTCGTTCACGAAGGATTCACCGGGAGGTCACCCGTTCGCCGGGTTCACCGGCCCTGGTTCGCGACGGCTGTGATGGCCGCGGCGGCGGCATCGGGATCGAGGTAGGTCCCACCTGGGGTGATCGGCCGGAAGTCGGCGTCCAGGTCGTAGCGCAGCGGGATCCCGGTCGGCAGGTTCACCTTCGCGATGCCCTCGTCGCTGATGTTGTCGAGCAGTTTGACCACCGCGCGCAGCGAGTTGCCGTGCGCGGCCACCAGCACGGTGCTGCCGGCACGCAGGTCGTCGAAGATCGGGCCCCGCAGGTAGGGCTCCATCCGGACAACCACGTCTGCCAGACACTCGGTCTTCGGCGCGAGGTCACCGAGATCGGCATACCGGGGGTCGTCGGCCTGGGAGAACTCATTGGTGTCGCTGATCGGCGGCGGTGGGGTGTCGTAGGAGCGGCGCCACAGCATGAACTGCTCCTCGCCGTACTCCTGCAGGGTCTGCTTCTTGTCCTTGCCCTGCAGGTCGCCGTAGTGCCGCTCGTTCAGCCGCCAGGTCCGGCGGACCGGGATCCAGTGCCGGTCGGCCGCATCGAGCGCGAGGTTGGCGGTGGTGATCGCCCGGCGCAGCACCGACGTGTGCAGGACGTCGGGCAGCAGGCCGGACTCCCGGAGCAGCACACCGCCGCGGATCGCCTCTGCGGTGCCCTTCTCTGACAGCGGAACGTCGACCCAGCCGGTGAACTGGTTCAGCGCATTCCAGGTGCTCTCGCCGTGCCGCAACAGGATCAAAGTGGAGGTCATGGCGGACATGATGCCGCAGCCGAGCCGAGCGCACCGGGTGGGGGCGTCGTCGGAGGTGGCAAGCGGACCGTCACGCGGTGGAAGCGCCGACGCTCTCCGACGGCCTGACTTCATCCGCGGGCGCCTCAGCTGGCATCGCCTGCTCACGCGACCGCCGCCGCGCCCGGCGCACCATCCACCAGCCCGCCACCACCAGCGTCGCGACCACCGGCAGGAACGGCAGCAACGCGCCGACGACGGTGCCGATCACGGCCAGCGATCCCAGCAACGCGTTCCACCCCGAGGTCAGCCCGGTGACGAATCCACTCGGTGAGTCCGCCGGCAGCGCTGTCGGGCCGTCGGTGACCGCCGTCAGGGTGACGGTCACCGTCGACAATGCCACCAGACCGGCGAGTGAGGCTTGTTGCCGCTGAAGGGATTCCAGGTCGGCTTCGCGGGAGGCGAGTTCGGATTCGATGGCGATGACGTCGCCGATGCCGGTGGCCTGGGCGAGCAGCGCCCTGACCCGGGCGACGCTGGCCGTCATCGACTCGACCCTGCTGTTCACGTCGACGATCTCGGCGGTGACGTCCTGGCTGTTCTCCGAGCGGCTGTTGAGCACGCCAAGGGCAGCGACCCTGTCGACCACCGCGTCGTACTGCTCGGCGGGCACCCGCAAGGTGATGGTCATCGTCGATCCGCCGCCGTCGGCCCCGGACACGTAACCACCGGCGGCGGTCGCGGCACCCCTGACCGCACCTGAAGCCTGCGCAACGGCCTCCCGACGCGCGTCGATGTTGCCTTGAGCGTCCTTCGCGGTGTCGTTGGTCACCGCGACGGGTGGAACGGTCAGCGTGACGGCGACGGTGGCGGTCAGGATCACCTGACGACCAGTGGGGGGTACGGCGGAAATCGTCGGCGGTTGCGCCGCCGCCGCAGTCTGCGCCGCATCGCCTCCGGTCGCCGGCGCGGATCCACCCATCTGCGGGGCCACCTCAGCTGCAACACCGGCGGAGTCGGCGGCCACCTCCAGAGGCTCCGTCGACATCGCGGTGGACAGTGATTCTGTGGGCAGTGCCGTGGAGGTGCATCCCGCCACCAGCAGGACCACCCCGGCGGCAACCACCCCGGCCAGCGCTGCCCGCGGGCCGTGCGACCGCGCTCGCCGGGAGCCCGCGGAGCGTCGGCCAGTCGTGCATTCTCGTCCGGGCATGGGGCCTCCCGCTGTCGGTCGATGGCGGCCCGCCGGCTCGGGATCTGGCCCCGGCCGAGCACCACCCTGGTGCTGTTCCGACGGATGCCGGGAGTCATTGGGATGCATCGGCAGAGGTCACAATCACGCAACGCCGACCGTCGAGCGTCAGGTCTTTTGACTCTGTAGGGCCGCGATGAGAGGCGAGGAGCATGGGTCAGGACTTCCTGAGCCGGGAGGTCCGCCGAGTGCTCAGTTGGCGCGGCAACCGGCCGACTACCCCTGAGCGGCATCCCTCGACCAGCAGGAGATCACATGACAGGCACGTCCCCCCTGGAATTGTCCTCGTTGAAATTGTCCCCGTTGGAATTGTCCAAGGTGCACGCGGTGGAGATCCTGGACTCCCGTGGTGGTCCGACGCTGGCGGTCACCGTCACCCTCGCGGACGGCACCACCGCACGCGCCGGGGTGCCGTCGGGTGCGTCCACCGGGTCCCGGGAAGCGGTGGAACTGCGCGACGGTGACAAGTCCCGCTACGGCGGCAAGGGTGTGCTGACCGCGGTCGGCAACGTCAACGGTGAAATCGCCGACGCCCTGGTGGGCAAGTCGTTCGCCGACCCGGCCGCGGTCGACCAGGCGATGCGGGACCTGGACGGCACCCCCAACAAGGGCCGGCTCGGTGCCAACGGCATCATCGGCGTCTCGATCGCCACCTACCGGGCACATGCCGCCAGCGCCGGCATCCCGTTGTGGACATCGCTGATCCCCGCCGGGGTGACCCCCTGCCAACCGGTGCCGCATTTCAACGTCGTCAACGGCGGCGCGCACGCCCCGAACAGCCTGGACTTCCAGGAATTCATGATCGCCCCGCTGGGGGCGCCGTCCATCGCCGAGGCCATCCGCGCCGGCGCGCAGGTGTACGCCAAGCTCAAGGGGCTGCTGCACGACGCCGGGTACGCCACCGGACTGGGCGACGAGGGCGGCTTCGCCCCGGACATCAGCACCCCCGAGGACGTGTTGCGCACCCTGGTCCAGGCGATCACCGACGCCGGTTACACCCCGGGCCGGGACGGCGTGGCGATCGCCATGGACCCGGCGTCCAGCGAGTTCTATCGTGACGGCGCCTACCAGGTCGCCGGTGAGTCGCTGTCCAGCGCCGACATGATCGACCGGTACGAGGCGATCATCACCGAGTTCCCGGTGTGGAGCATCGAGGATGGGCTGGCCGAACGCGACCAGGACGGCTGGATCGCGATCACCGCTCGCCTGGGTGACCGGGTGCAGTTGGTCGGTGACGACAACTTCTGCACCAACCCGGCGATCATCGCCGACGCCATCACCAAGAAGATCGCGAACTCGGCGTTGATCAAGGTCAACCAGATCGGCACCGTGTCCGAGACCCTCGAGGCCATGCGGCTGTGCCGGGAAGCCGGCTACACCGCTATGGTGTCCCACCGGTCCGGAGAGACCGAGGACACCTTCATCGCCGACCTGGCCGTCGGCACCGGCTGCGGACAGATCAAGACCGGCGCCCCCGCCCGCGGCGAACGCGTCGCCAAATACAACAGGCTTCTGGAGATCGCCGACAGCAACCCGGAGATCCCCTACGGCGCCAAGTAGCGGCGAAGCAGGACACCGTTGGTTCCGGCACCGCCGTGTCGCCGTCCCGGCGATCACGACCCCGAAGTCGTTAGGACGTCGGCGCGGCGCGACCGGACGAAGTCTGCGTCGTGGGCGACGACGTCGGCGGGGTGGACTCGATCACTGACTCGGTGGTGACCGTCGGGCTCGAGGGAGTGGGTGTCATCGGCGCGGTCGTCGTGGTGTCCTGCGCATCGGCGGACGTCGCGGGATCGACAGCGCTCACCGGAGTAGTGGTGGTCGCCGGAGCGGTGGTGGTCGCCGGAGTAGTGGTGGTCGCCGGAGTAGTGGTGGTCGCCGGAGCGGTGGTGGTCGCCGTCGCCGTCGTCGTCGTCGCCGTCGTCGGAGTGGGTGGCGCGGGCGCGGTGGTCGTGGCCGCAGCACCGGGCGCCGCCGCAGTAGTGGTCGTCTTGGTTGTCGGCGAAGTCTTGGTCGTGGGCGAGGCTTTGGGCGAGGCTTTGGTCGTGGGCGAGGCTTTGGTTGTCGGCGTCGGCTCAGTGGTCGTCGGCTCGGTGGTCGTCGGCTCGGTGGTCGTCGGCTCCGTGGTCGTCGGCTCCGTGGTCGTCGGCTCGGTAGTCGTCGGCTCAGTTGGCGGGGCCGGCACCGTACTCGGCGCGGCGGGCTGGATTACCGGCGGCGGCGGGTCCACGGGTGGCGCAGTCACCGGTGCGGGCACCGGCCGCGGCACGATCTGCGGCACCCAGGTCACCGACCCGTAGCTGGGCGGGGTCACGGGTGCGGTCCGGCTGGGGTTTCCGGTCGAGCTCCTGGGGGTGAGCGACACCCACGGCACGCCGGATGTTCCGCTGGAGGATCCGGTCTGGGAGACCTGCTGGCCCGCCAACAGCGAGGAGAAGTCCGCGACGCCGGGAGCCGCCGCTGCCGGACCGTTCCAGTACCGGTAGAGCCGGTCGTCGACGTCCGTGCGGGTCAACGGCACGATGTGGATCGGCGTGCCGACCCAGGACGCCTCCAGGATGTACGGCCGACCGCCGAAGGTGCCCAGGTAGATCGCGACGTGGCCGGGGAAGCCCACCACGTCGCCGGGCAGCGCCTGCGCCCAGCTCACCGTGACGCCGGCGGAACGCTGGGATCCGGAGTTGTCCGGAATCCGGTACCCGGCCTTGCCCAGCACGAAGGCCGTCAACCCCGAGCAGTCGAACCCGATCGTGCTGCCGCAACTGTTGTACTCGCCGCCGCCACGGCCACAGCCGTTGTTCGGGCCAGCGCCCGACCCGCCGCCGCCCCACACATACGGCAACCCCAGCGCCGAGAACCCCGCGGCCAGACCGGCGGCCACCGCCGCGTTCGGCGCGGTGATCGTCTGCCCACCCAGCGCGGCGGACACGAACTGGTTCGCCGGGATCTTCACCGCGGTGCCGGTGGCCAGCACCGCTGACGTGGCCGTCGTCGAGCTCCCGCCACCGGTGGAACCGAAGTACTTGCGGAACAGGTAGAAGAAGTTCCGGTTGCCGTACGCCGAGCACGCGTCACCCACCCCCGGGTAGGCGGCCAGCGAGGCCGCGTTCGGCTGGTACGGCGTGTAGATGTACAGCGACGCGGTCGCCTGGTTCGCGATCGTCACCGGCGCCGACCCGCACCCCGACTCCGCGACGTTCCACAGGATGTCGACCGTCTGGCCCGCGTGGTAGTTGTACCTGTCCGGGTCCAGCTTGTACCGCGACCACTGCTTGGCCATCCCGTACGCCTGGTTGAAGAACCCCGCGTACGCCGGGTCGCAGTTGGCGCTGCCGCCCGGTCCGGTGTCCGGGCAGTGCCAACCCCACGCCGCGTTGTACGTCGAGGCGGACACATCGGTCCTGGTCAGCAGCGCGGACTCCTTCTGCAGAGTGACCAGCATGACCTGCGGGTTGATGCCACAGGCCACCGACACCCGCAGCAGCACCGCAGCCACGTCCTCGTTCGCACCGCCCTGGTAGGCGGCGCAGTACCGATCCGCCGGCTGGCTGGGCGTGCTCACCCGCAGGTTCTTCAAGCAGTACGCCGCCGTGCACCCCTCGCCCTGGGTCAGCACGAACTGCCGGATCTGCGCCTGCGTCATCGCACCGGTGTTGTAGAAGACGGCATCGGAAATGATGTTGCCGGGATCGAAGCCGGAACCTGATGTCGTCGCGGGCGATGCCGGAGCCGGAACACAGGTCACGTCGTCCTGGGCCAGTGAGACGCTGTCGATCAGTTGCCCGGCAAGATCGCGGGCCATGTCCTGGTACTCGCCGAACCGCTCACCGGTGCCCGTCAGCTGCACGACGTCGCCGATCTGGTAGTCGGTCCGCGGATCGGTGTCGTATCCCGGGACCAGCCTGAGCAGTCGGTCGTAGAACATCCAGGCAGCGCCGCCGGGCTCGGTGCGCGGGTACATGGTGTAGTCGACGGGGTTCTGCTGGAACAGTCCCAGCCACGCCTCGTTGACCGCGTCGGGCCGCAGGCTGGATTGCTCAGTGGCGACCGCGATGCCGATCTCGATTCCGCGGCGGGTGATCCCCATCTGCTTGCCGACCGCTGCGACGGTGGCGGCCATCTTCACCTGCTCGGCGTCCAGCGCCAC
>Ga0207931_1000034_pt1 | contig 44463 bp, 53 predicted proteins | sample NGESurdeep092012_2_FD_184478 | JGI IMG/M metagenome (GOLD analysis project Ga0207931, IMG submission 184478) | Arctic peat soil microbial communities from Barrow, Alaska - NGEE Surface sample 415-1 deep-092012 (SPAdes) | ecosystem: Environmental > Terrestrial > Soil > Wetlands > Peat ...
TCGACGATGTGTCGCCGGCCCTTCGCGTAGTCGCCCGTGGCCACGGCCTGCTGGCCCAACATATCTTCGAAGACCGGGATGAGGAATCGGTAGCCGGTTCGCCGTGCAGTCTCGAGACCTTCGGATGCCAGCCGGCCGGAGACGGCGTACCGACCCAGGTTGTACTCTGTGACGGCTTCAAGGTTGATCAATCCGAGCCTGAGACTGACGGCCCCGTGACGCTCGAAGAGGTCCCTGTGTGCCGCGATTCCGTGCGATGCGCCCCTGTAGGAGCCCCTGACCATGACGCTCGCTTGCCGGAACGCTTCCAGTCGTGCCACCTCGGCTGAGGGCCCGAAACCGGCAAGGAGTGAAACTTCGTCGATGGCGGGATCGAACGTCGTCCAATCGCACGCGTCCCTTGAAATGGCGCACATACTCAGGAGCGTATGCAGACGGCGAACGTCGCTGTGCGCATGTTGAAGCGCGCGTCGGCAGCATGCGATGGCTTGTTTAAGGTCGTCCTTCCAGTAGAGCGTGCACTCCATCGCCGACAGTGTCTGGTACAAGCCCGACTCGTCGTTCACGGCGGTGAAGGTGGCTTCCGCATTCGCGAAACGAGCCAGTGCCTCGTCGAACTTGCCTTCTCGCATGAGCACCTGTCCGTGCAAGAAGTTCGCCCAGGGGTGTGTCCTTGCCATCTGTGGTGGGAGCCGATCGAGCCAGGAGCGTATTGTCTCGGAGCGACTGTTCTCGATGCCCTGCTCTCCCGCTCGGGCAACAGTGTCGAGCGCCACGTCGGGGCAGTTCGCGGCGAGATAGAGTTCGACCGCCGCTTCGTGGTGGCTTGCCGACTCGAGTACCTTGGCGGTTCGCAGTTGAAGCTCGCGGAACGAGCTCGTCCCTGACTCCAGCATGCACCTGTGTCTCAAGTAGTCGCGGAACAGGTTGTGGTAGCGATAGGTTGAGCGGTCCGCGCTCGCGAAGGTGAAGACGCGCTTCTCCTCGAGGTGGCTCAACAACCGCTGGGCGCAGTCGATGTCGGCGACGGCGTTGGCGAGCTCGACTGTGATGTGGTCGAGGCAACACGTGCTCATGAGAAAGGCCTGAGTCTCGGCGCTCTCCCGTTGCAGGACCTGCTCCGCCAGATATGAGTAGATGTCCTTCTGCAGGCGTGGGTCGGCAAGGGCGCCCTCGATCGATGGCAAGTCGCTCCACTCGAGCGCCTTGCCGGCAAGCACGACGCTTGCCGGCCAGCCCTCGGTGAGCTCAGCGAGCCGCTGGAGTTGATGGACCTCGAGCCCCCGGATGTTGTGTGCGGCGAGAGTCGCCGCGATCTGGTCGGCGTCGAACCGAAGGTCATCGACGCCGACCTCAGCCAGCTCATCGGAAAGGCGAAGCTTGGCCGTCGCGAACAGCGGCTCGTAGCGGGTGAGAACGCAGAGATGGAGCGACGCGGGAAGTCGTTCCACGATGAAGCTGAGCGCGGAATTGAGTTCGGGGGAGTCGGCTGCTTCGTGGTAGTCGTCAAGCACGATGTGCAGGTCGGCGTCGACTGCCTCCTCCAGCTCGGCCAGGAAGATGGTCAGCATCTCCTGCGCCGGAAGGGGGATCTCGTTGGCATTCTCCAGGCGTTCGAAAAGGACGTCGCCGAAGTCCGGAAACTGTCGCCGGATGCCTTCGGCCAGCGAGGCGATCAGCGCGAAGGGGTCGTGATCGAGTGCGTCGAGCTTGTACCACACGGTCGGCCATTCAAGACGTCGACCAGCTTCGGCGAGCAACGTGGTCTTGCCGTAGCCGGCCGGCGCACAGACGATCAGCAGCTTGCGCCGGCCGGCCACCGCGATCTTCTCGATGACCTCCGGCCGGATCGCGGCGTGCGCAACCTCGGGCGGCGAGAACTTGGTCGATACGAGCGTTCGTCGTGTCGGTCGTGGCGTCACCTGACAGGCTCCTGTGCCAGAGTGGTCGATCCCGAGCTGATGGCAACTCTATCAGCGCACGCTGCCCTCGTGGTGTCCCGGTGGGAGCCGACAGAGGTTGACGATGTGCCGAGGAGTTGAGTGACAATCTCCCGGCCGGCGCGAAGCGCCAAGACCCCCGAACGGGAGGTCGCGTGAGGCGGCACGATGGCCCTCTCAAGATCAGATGACGACAACGATCCCCCAATCGCTGACCCTTCGACGGGGTCGGTCGAGCGGGGGGCTGGGTCGGAACCCTATACGAGGAGTGTCGCGAGGTCGACGGCCTCGGCCGGCGAGCTCGCGACGGAGACACCATCGAGCTCGCCCTCTGCCGGTCTCATCTCCCAGGTGTCGAGTAGGATCACGCGGCGGCCGAGGGAGCGCGCCAGACCGATCTCGCTGAGCGTGCCCCAGGCGCCGCCTACAGCGATCACGACGTCGCCGCTGGCGACCACGACGAGGTTTCGCGCGTAGCCGATGGCGGTGGGGATGGAGTAGGTGAGGTCGGTGGCGGCGCGCCGGCGATCGGCCTCCGGCAGGATGCCGATCGAGACGCCGCCGCCGTGCTTCACACCTCTGGCGACCGCCGCCATCACGCCCTCGCGGCCGCCGCAGACGACGACGCAGCCGCGCTCGGCGAGCAAGCGGCCGAGCTCTTCGGCCTTGCTCGCCAACTCCGGACTCGCGTCGCTGGCGCCGATCACGCTGACGTAGGTCGGGGTCACGGCTCCACCTGTGTCGCTTCGCCTTCGGGGCGCGGGCGCTCGTTCGACCGCCGCTTCCCGCGATCGCTGAGCCGGCCGTGCATGAGGTGGTAGCCCACTGTGAATCCGCGGCGCTCGTAGAGGAGCCGCGCCGCTTCGTTGACGGAGTCGACGCCGATCACGACGTCGTCGATGCCGAGTTGTTCGAGTTCCGCCTCGGCGGCGTCGAGCAGGGCGCTGCCGATACCCTTGCCACGCTCGGCTTCGGCGACGCTCACGGTCTCGATCTCGGCAAAGCGCGGCGTCGTGCGCCAGACCTCGTCCCATTCCTGACCGTGCACCATCACGTAGCCGACGATCGCCTCGTCGCGGACGGCGACGAGTAGCAGGGAGTCGGGCTCCTCGAGGTACTGGGCGTAGTTGGCCTTGCGCTTCGGCCAGGATTCGTCGGGCGGGCGGATAGGGACCACGCTGTCGAGATCGACGAGGTGCTCGAGCAGCGCCCGCCACAGCGGCTCGATCTCGTCGAGCCGCTCAACGGGCAGGCGCTCGATGCGCACGCCGGGCGGCGCGCTGTGCGCGCCGCGTCGTGCGCGCCCGTCGGTCGGTTCGACTGTGTCGCTCACGTCAGACCTTCTTCCTCTTCTTCGTGGCGCCCGGCTTGGTCACGCCGTCCGACTTCGCGGCCGGCGTCAACGCCGGCCGCATCGCCGCCAGCAAAGCCAGTGCACCTAGCTTGCTCAGCGGCTCGTTCAGGTTACCGCACTTGGGGCTCTGCACGCACGAGGGGCAGCCGCTTTCGCAGGGGCATTCGGAGATGAGCAGGCGCGCGTCGTCGACCAGGTCCTCGAAAGCGTGATACGCGCGCCGCGAGAGGCCGATGCCGCCAGGGTAGCCGTCGTAGATGAAGATCGTCGCGGCGTCGGTCTGCCAGTGCCACGGCGTAGAGAGGCCGCCGATGTCCCACCGGTCGCACATCGCGTACAGGGGGAGGATGGCGATGCTCGCGTGCTCGGCGGCGTGCAGGGAGCCGGCGAGCTCGCCCTCGGCAAGGTTCGTCTCCAGGAACTCAGCCGAGAGTGCGACCCACAGCGACTCGGTCGTGAACACCTGCTCCGGCAGGTCGCGGTTGATCGTGGCGAGCACCTTGTTGTCGTTGACGTCGCGCTTCTGGTAGGCGATCACTTGCTCGGTGACTTCGATCGTGCCGAAGAAGAGGCTGGCGCCCGGCGCCAGCGGCCGCGCCAGCGATTGCCCCGCGACGAGGATGTTCTTGTCGGATTTCGCCTGCGTGTAGTACGCGTCGTTGAAGTCGTCGACGAGCACCGTGTGGGCGTCGAGGTCGAGCCGCGTGACGAGGTAGCTCTGGCCGAGGTGCAGGTAGACGGCGCCGGGGTGGGCGAAACGAAAGACGCGCTCCTCCTCGACGGTGCCGAGCACGCCGCCCGTCGTCTGTTCGACGATCACGAACACGTTGCTCGAGGCGCTGCGCAGCGACGTGTCGGGCGCCGGCGAATGTGGTTGCGCCCACACGAAGCCGTCGTCGCGGCGGCGCAGCAGGCCGGACTGGGCGAGCCCGTCCGCGCGTACGAGCGCGGGCTCGCCGAAATACTCCGCGTCGGCCGGCGTCAACGGCCGCTCGTAGGCCGCCGCCATGAGGTGCGCTCGCGAGATGTGCGGGTTGTCGAGGTCGATGATCGCCTCCTCGACGGTGCGCGAGAGCAGTCGCTCGGGCTCGCGCATGAAGTACTGGTCGAGGGCGTCCCGGCCGGCGACGAGCACGGCCCAGCCGTGCCCGGCGCGGCCGGCCCGGCCCCAGCGCTGCAGCAAGCTGGTGACGGTGCCGGGGAAGCCGGTGACGAGGCTGAGATCGAGCGAGCCGACATCGATGCCGAGCTCGAGCGCCGACGTTGCGACGACGCCGTCGAGCTCGTGGCCGAAGAGCTTGCGCTCGATCTCGCGACGCTGCTGCGCTGTGTAGCCGGCGCGGTAGGGCTGGATGCGGTCGGCGGCGCCGGGGTCGCGGTCCTGGACCCGGCGCCGCGCAGCGGCGTAGATCAGCTCGGCGGCCTTGCGCGTGGGAGCGAAGCCGATCAGACGCGCGCCGTCGAGGATCGCCTCGGCGATCACGTAGCTCGCCTCGGCCAGCGCGCTCCGCCGCGCGCCCATGTCGGGGTTCACGAGCGGCGGGTTCCAGAAGACGGTTGTGCGCTCGGGGTACGGCGCGCCGTCCTCCGCGATTGCGCGGAACGGCAAACCGACAAGCTTCTCGGCGAACGGCTGCGGGTTGGCGATCGTCGCCGAGGCGAGGACGAACTGCGGGTGAGAGCCGTACGCGTCGCAGAGGCGGCGCAGGCGGCGCACGACTTGGGCGACGTGCGAGCCGAAGACGCCGCGGTACACGTGCGCCTCGTCGAGCACGACGTACCGCAAGCGGTGGATGAACTCGGCCCAGCGCTCGTGGTTGGGCAGGATGCCGACGTGCAGCATGTCGGGGTTGGAGAGCACGATCGTGGCGCGGGCGCGGATCTGGGCGCGCTGGTCCTGTGGCGTGTCGCCGTCGTAGATCGCCGGCATCACGCCGCGCAGCCGCAGCGCGCTCAACTTGCGCGCCTGGTCCTGCGCCAGCGCCTTGGTGGGGTAGAGGTAGAGCGCGCAACTCGTCTCATCGCTGAGGAACGAGTCGAGTGTCGGCAGGGTGAAGCAGAGCGACTTGCCGCTGGCGGTGCCGGTGGCGACGACCACGTGCTCGCCTGCGCGCAGCAAGTCGAAGGCTTCGCGCTGGTGGCTGTAGAGGCGTTCCACGCCTTGCCCCACCAGCGCCTCCCTGAGCTCCGGCGCAAGCTCCTTCGGGATCGGCGCCCAACGCGCCGCCCTGGCCGCCCGGTGGGAGACTGAGACCACCTGCTCGTGCTCGTCGCTGGTCAGCAGTCTGCGCAGTGCGTCGTCGTCCATGCACGCATCCTACCGGACGACGACGCAACGGCTCCTGCGTCTGTAGGCCGAGAGGCGCCGGCGAATGGCGTGCGAGCAGCAAAGGAAAGGGCGCCTCTCGGGCGCCCTTTCTTTTGCTGCTCGCACCGCGATCTTCTAGTAGCGGCGCCCCATGTCAAGCGTGTAGAAGGTCACATTGCTTTGGCCGCCAAAACTGCTGCGGAAGCCGGTACCCACGCCGATGTCGCGGAAGTTGGCGCCGAGGATGACGGCGCGGTGCAACGAGCTCGCCATCCAGGCGTTGACGACGGCGACGGGCGAAGAGAAGAGGCCGGCACCCCAGTAGATGTCCTCGCCGGCGCGCCAGTAGGTGTAGCCACTCATCGAGTAGCCATAGCGCATGATCCGTGCGTCGAAGTGCTCGCCGTTGTATGAGTTATGCGCGAAGTACTTCTTGGTCGCCATCTCGACGGCATGGCCGCGGGCAGCAGCGACGAGCTTGGTGCGCACCGTGACCGGCTTGAGGCCGGCCTTGGCACGTTTCTGGTTGACCAGGGTGACGAGAAGCTGCTCGTTCTTGGTCAGCTGGACGCTGGTGGTCGTGGCAACCGCCGCGGCCGGCAGCACGAGAGCGAAGAGTACGGCGAGCAGGATGCCGGTGACCGACACTCTGATCAAGATCTTCTTCACGGCTCACCTCCGAGCCCAGCGACCGGCGATCACGTAATACGAGATGCGGCCGAAACCGCTTCTCACTGCTGTTATCGGTTCCCGGTCGTGGGAGTTGAGCCATCCGCACAGCAACTCTAGCCAAGGCTGGCAACGCCGTGCGCCGCGGGCCGCGGCAGTGCACTCGCGCGGCCCGCGCAGCTTCGATCGCCGAGGCTCGTTGGAGGCCAGTCGGACGGTTGAACGGGTCACCGACCGCGTGTAAGGTCTAGCTTATGCAAGGCCTGAATGGTGAACGGGGCCGCGCCGCGGCGCCGCGCCGTCAGCGAGTCAGGCGCCGGCGTCTCGCAGCGCTGGTCGTCGCTTTGACCCTCGTCGTGCTCGCCGTCTGGGCAGCCTACTCGCTACCTTCGTCGACGCCGGCGCACGTTCCCGATCTCGGCACCCTGTCGGGCTTCGGCGCACAGGGAGGCGCGAGCGACGTCGCCGTCGCTCAGATCGAGGGCGCCCCCGTGCTCCTGCCCGTGCCTGTGGACGCGACGACGGCGATCGCCTTTCACCCCGTCGACAACGCCAACGCCGTCGCCTTCTCGCCGCAGGGCAGTCTCGTCAGCGGCGGCGGCATCGCCACCAAGTTGGCCGACGCCTTCAAGAGTGGCGGCGGCGTGCAGTACTACCTGATGGGCGGCAACGGCAGCGACAGCTCCTCGGCGACGGCCGGCCTCGACGTCGGCGCCGTGCCGGGGAGCACCATCTTCAGTCCAGTCGATGGGCAAGTGACCAACGTCAAGCGCTTCAAGCTGCTCGGTCGCTACGTCGACTACGAGGTGGACATCACCATGGCCAGCGATCCCAGCCTCATGATCGTGCTCACGCACGTTGCTTCGCCGACGGTGGCACTCGGCGATCCCGTAAGCGCCGGCGAGACGAAGGTCGGCGCCGTGCGCGCCTTTCCGAAGGCGATTGCACAGAGTCTCAAGCAGTTCACCGCCGATGCCGGCGATCACGTGCAGCTCGTCGCTCTGCGCGTGTCGGCGCAGATCACGGGGTACTAGACCGTGGCTGCGACCGCCGTCCCCAAGGCAGCCTTTGCTCTTGTCGGCGGATCGGGGTCGTTGGCGGCGCCGCTGCCCGGTGGTCTCGATCCCGGCGCCAGGGTCGTAGATGAGGCGCTCGTGTTCGACACTCCGTGGGGCGAGAGCCCGCCGTTCACGCTCTTCGAGCTTGATGGGCGGCGCGCTCTGCACGTGCGCCTGCACGGCTGGCGCAAGGGCGTCTCGCGGGGGCGCGCCTCGCGCCAGGTCTTCAGCGTGCTGCACCGGGCCGGGGTACGGCGCATCCTCGCCGACGCCGGTGTCGGCAGCCTCAATCCGTTGCTCGATCCCGGCGACCTGGTCATCGCCGACGATTTCGTCGACCGAACGACCGACCGCGACCGTCATGGCGCGGTCGTCGGCGACCATTTGCTGATCATGCGCGATCCGGTGTGCGCGACCGGGCGCGAGGCTCTGCGCGCTGCCGTGCAGAGCTTCGCGCCCGGTCGCCGTCTCTTTGCGCGCGGCACGTACGTCGTCACCGAGGGGCCGCGCTTCGAATCGCCGGCGGAGGTGCGCCAGCTCCAGGGCCTCGGCGACATCATCGGTCAAAGCTTCGTGCCCGAGGTCTGGCTTGCCCGCGACATCGGCGCCTGCTACGCCGGCATCTACGTCGTCGTCAACTACGCCGAGGGAGTCGTGCGGGAGTGGCGGCACGAGGAGTTGGCGCGCATCTTCCACGACGACGCGGCGCTGATCGGGCACATCCTGCTCAAGGCCCTGGCGGCGCTGCCCGGAGACAACCGCTGCCGCTGCCGCGAGCTGCGCAAGCCGACGCTCCTGGTCTAGGTACCCGGCCTCGCGGCTCGGCTGCCCGTCTCCGTCATTTCCCCGCCCACCATACGAGCACCGAGATCAGATTGAACGTGCTGTGGAGCGTGATGTTGGTCCAGATCGAACCCGTCCTCTGGTAGACCCAGCAAAGGGCGATACCGAGGGCGAAGATCGGCACGAAGATCGTCAGCTGCATGTGCACGGCGGCGAAAAACGCCGAGGAGACGACCGCGGCCCACACGGCGCCCCACGAGTTCGCCAGACCTCTGAAGATGAAGCCGCGGAAGAACGTCTCCTCGAAGAACGGCGCCGCCACGCACACCGTGAGCAGGAAGATGGCGAGCCCCGCACGCGTGTGCGGGAAATCGCCCACGAGGGTCTGCTCCGGCGGGTGCACGAGTGCGCTGTGCACGATCGCCACGGCGTAGACTGCGAACAAGGCCGCCGGCACGATCCAGAGGATCGTCCTCGTCGGCCGGCGAAAGCCCCATGCCGACCACGACTGGTGGCCGCGGCGCAGCGAGAAGGTCCAAGCTGAGAAGAGCTGCCAACCGTCGAGCATCGCGGTCAAGACGAGCGCCGATACGGCGAGCGCGATACTCGCCTTCGCGCTGGTCGAGCTGGTGCCGGAGCCGACCAGCAGCGCTGTGAGCAGTGCTTCGGGGATGTAAGCCATGATCGTGCCCAGGAGCACCTGCGGCCAGCGCCAAGGTGTTGCCGCGGGCGGTCCCTCTGGCAGCGGCGGCGGAGATACAGGCGGCGAAGTGGGCGGCGGCGAGGGCGGCGGCGCGTCGGCCCCGACAGAGTCGGGGCTCAGCGCCGCCGCTTCGCTCTCGTCGTCGATCACGGTCGCGCCTCCTTTGCCCGTGTCTTCGCCGCTCTGCTATACTCGCGCGCCGGACTCCCCGTGGGCGATCGCCGGCGCGAATCGGTGGTCTCACCGGTCGTGGGGCTCGCGTTGACCCCCCTCGGGCGTCCTGCTATCCTAACTTGCTTCCGTTGAAAGGGTGAATCGTGCGCCAGCTTGTTACGCTCGCTTGCCAGGAGTGCAAGCGCCGCAACTACCACACCAACAAGAACAAGAAGAACGACCCGGACCGCATCGAGATGAAGAAGTACTGTCGTTGGTGCGGCACGCATACCGTTCACAAAGAGACGCGTTAGCGCGCCCTCTTTAGGGCTGTAGCTCAATTGGTAGAGCACCGGTCTCCAAAACCGGGGGTCGGGGGTTCGAGTCCCTCCAGCCCTGCCAACTAGCAGTGGAGCGTCAAGTGGCGAAAGCCGTCAAGGGCAAGCAGCAGAAGCAGACCAAGCGACAGAGCGACAATCGCCCTGCCGGCAAGTCGACCGCGGCAAAGAAGGCGGATGTGAAAGCGGCGCGCAGCCGGCCGCAAAGGAGTCGCGCCGCCCGTCAGGGCGAGCGCAAGGGGGCCGGCAAGTTCCTGCGCGACGTGCGCGTCGAATTGGCCAAGGTCACATGGCCGACGCGCAAGGACCTCATCCAGTCGACGATCGTCGTGTTCGTCGCCGTGTTCATCGCGACGGCGCTTACGGCGGGCTACGATGTCGTCTTCAACAAGCTCGTCAGCGAAGTTGTCAAACTGATCAAGTAAGGAGAGTCGCGGCGTGTTTCACTGGTACGTCGTCAACACCTACTCGGGCCACGAGAACAAGGTGAGGGCCAACCTCGAGCACCGCATCGTGTCGATGGGTCAGCAGCAGACCATCGTCAAGGTCGTCGTGCCGACCGAGCAGGTCGTCGAGACCAAGGACGGCCAAAAGGTCACCAATGAACGCCGCGTATTTCCCGGCTACGTCCTCGTTCAGATGGAGCTCACCGACGACTCCTGGTCGCTGGTCAAGAACACGCCGGGCGTGACCGGCTTCGTCGGCGCCCAGAACAAGCCGGTCTCGTTGTCGCGGGCCGAGGTCGATCGCATCATGCACACCGCGTCAGTCGAGCGGCCCAAGGCGAAGGCGGAGTTCTCGGTCGGCGAGATCGTGCGCGTTACGTCGGGGCCGCTCTCCGACTTCTCGGGCGAGGTCTCCGAGGTCAACGTCGATCAGAACAAGCTCAAGGTCATGGTCTCGATCTTCGGTCGCGAAACGCCGGTCGAGCTCGGCTTCGAGCAAGTCAAGAAGACCACCTAACTCTCAGAAGCGAAACGAGGCAGCTGTGGCCAAGAAGGTCATGACGATCATCAAGTTGCAGATACCGGCCGGCGCCGCCAACCCCGCGCCGCCCGTGGGTCCGGCTCTCGGCCAGCACGGCGTCAACATCATGGAGTTCTGCAAGGCGTTCAACGCTCAGACCCAGGCACAAAGTGGCACCATCATCCCGGTCGAGATCTCCGTTTTCGAGGATCGCTCGTTCACGTTCATCACCAAGACTCCGCCGGCGGCCGTGCTGCTACGCGAGGCCGCCGGCATCGACAAGGGCTCAGGCGAGCCTAACCGCGAAAAGGTCGCCACCGTTTCGCGCGACAAGGTGCGCGAGATCGCCGAGCTCAAGCTGCCCGACCTCAATGCCAACGACGTCGAAGCAGCGACGAAGATCATCGAGGGCACTGCCCGCAGCATGGGCATCGACGTCGAGTAGTCACTCGCCGGTGCCAGAACCGGGGCGGTCCACCGCCCTACGAGTGGGAGGCGGCCGAATGGTCGCCGCTAGCTACCACAGGAGGTAACTGACATGGCCGCACACGGCCGCAAGTACACCACCGCCCGCCAGGCCGTCGAACCCGGTCGCCTCTACTCTCCGCTGGAGGGGTTCCGCCTGCTCAAGAGCCTCGAGGACGCCAAGTTCGACGAGACGATCGAGGCTCACTTCCGTCTCGGTGTCGACGTGCGCCACGCCGATCAGATCGTGCGCGGCACCACCGTGCTGCCGCACGGCACCGGCCGCGAGGTGCGCGTCGCCGTGTTCGCCGAGGGCGACAAAGCGAGGGAGGCGCAGGAAGCCGGCGCCGATATCGTCGGCTCCGCCGACCTTGCCGAAAAGGTTCAGGCCGGCAGCATGGACTTCGACATCGCGATCGCCACGCCCGACATGATGGGCACCGTCGGCAAACTCGGCCGCATCCTCGGTCCGCGCGGCCTCATGCCCAACCCCAAGTCGGGGACGGTCACCTTCGACGTCGGCAAGGCCGTCAAGGATGCCAAGACCGGCAAGGTCGAGTACCGCACCGACCGCACCGGCATCGTTCACATGAGCATCGGCAAGAAGTCGTTCGACGAACGGCAGCTCGTCGAGAACTACGGCGCGGTGCTCGACGAGATCGTGCGCGCCAAGCCGGCAGCAGCAAAGGGGCGCTACATCAAGAGCGTCCACATCGCGGCGACGATGGGCCCGAGCATCGAGTTGGATCCGGCGCGCACGCGCGATCTGCTCGAATCATAGAAGTGCAGGACGAACGCCGCTGGCGCTGCCGGCGGCGTTCGTCTATACTGCTGCGTTGCGCGACGCTGAGCGTGTCGCGGCCGAAGAAGGCCGGCGCTCCCGCTGGGGGAGCATAAGGGACCTGCGATGGTCCACCTGCCCGAGGCGAGAAGCGAGAATCGACATCCGTCGCCCGCTGCCCGTCTTGGGAGCGGGTTTTTTCATGCGACTGAGAGGTCGGGATGCTAAGGAATGAGAAACAGGCGCTCATCGACGAGATGACGCAGCTGCTCACAGACGCGGACTCGCTGTTCGTCAGCGACTACCGTGGCCTGTCGGTCGCTGAGCTCTCGGAGCTGCGCGGCAAGCTACGCGAGCGTGGCGCCACCTTCACGGTGCTCAAGAACACGCTCGCGCGTATCGCCGCGCAGCGCGCCGGGCGGGAGCAACTGCAGCCGCTGCTCATCGGCCCGACGGCGGTGACAGTCGTCGGCGAAGACGCCGCCGGCGCCGCCAAGGCCCTCGCCGACTACGCAAGGACGCACCAGCAACTTATCGTGCGCGGTGGGCTGCTGCAGCAAACGGTCGTCGATGCGGCTAGCATCAAGGCGCTTGCCAGCTTGCCGTCGCGCGATGTGCTGATTGCGCAGGTCGTCGGCACCATGGCGGCGCCGATGACCGGTCTCGTCACGGTGTTGCAGGGCACGATCGGCGGATTCGTCCGCGCACTCGGTCAAGTGGCCGAGCAGAAGGCGGTCGCTGGCGAGGCGTGAGCCACGCGCGGCCGCGCTGAGTACATACAGAGCTTTCAAGCTGAACCGTGAGGTGAACTGAAATGGCAGACAAGACACTCAGCAAAGACGACATGATCGAAGCCATCAAGAAGATGACTGTGCTCGACCTCTCCGAGCTCGTCAAGGCGCTCGAGGAGGAGTTTGGCGTGAGCGCCGCGGCTCCGGTCGCGGTCGCCGCGGCGCCGGTCGCCGGCGGCGTCGGTGGCGAGGCCGAAGCGGAGGAGGAGAAGACGTCGTTCGACGTGGTCCTCGCCGCGGTCGGCGACAAGAAGATCCAGGTGATCAAGGTCGTCCGCTCACTCACGAGCCTCGGTCTCAAAGAGGCCAAGGACGTTGTCGACGGTGCGCCGAAGGCCGTTAAGGAGGGCGTCAACAAGGACGAGGCCGAGGACGCCAAGAAGCAGCTCGAAGAGGCCGGCGCGACCGTCGAGATCAAATAGCCGCTCCGCGATCGGCGGCTTGTCGAGCGCTGCCCGGGAGCCACAGTCGCGCCGATGGGCGGGCCGGCCCGCTGGACCGGCGCGCCCATCCCTTTTGAACGGAGACTCTTGCACGGCCGTATTCAGTCTGGTAATGTTATTGGCCGTGCGCTACCCGCGACCACGCCATATTCTCACTGGCAAGCGTCTGCTTTTTCCCTGCCCTGCTCTACCTAGAGGAGTCTCCGCGTGAACGAGCCCAAGAGCCCTCGCGTGCGTACGTCCTTTGCCAAGCTCGATCAGCCCCTACCCGTTCCGAACCTCATCGACATCCAGCGTGCCTCGTGGGAGTGGTTCTTGAGCAACGGCCTCAAGGAGACCATCCGCGACATCTCGCCGATCCGCGACTACTCGGAGAAGCTGCTCGTCGAGTTCGGCGAGTACACTTTCGGCCCCCCCACCAAGCCGATCGACGAGTGCCGCAACAAGGACATGACCTTCTCGTCGCCGCTGACGATGATCGTGCGCTTCATCAACGAGGAGACCGGCGAGATCAGGGAGCAGTCGGTGTTCATGGGCGACTTCCCCATGATGACCGATCGCGGCACGTTCATCATCCACGGCACGGAGCGCGTCGTCGTCACCCAGCTGGTGCGTTCGCCCGGCGCTTACATCATGGAGCCCAAGCAAGCCGAGCGCGAGAAGCAGATGTTCATCGCCAACCTCATGCCGCAGCGCGGCTCGTGGCTCGAACTCGAGATCGACAAGAAGGGCGCCGTCAACGTTCGCATCGACCGCAAGCGCAAGTTCCCGGTCACCGTGCTGCTGCGGGCGATGGGCTATGGCGGCAGCGAAGAGCTGCTCGCCGTCTTCGACGGCTCCGTCTACATCAAGAACACCATCGATCGCGACACGACGAGCTCCCAGGAAGAGGCGTTGATCGAGCTCTTCCGCAAGCAGCGCCCCGGCGAGCCGCCGACTCTCGATGCGGCGACCTCGATGCTGCGCGGGCTGTTCTTCGACCCCAAGCGGTACGATCTCTCGCGCGTCGGTCGACACAAGCTCAACTCGCGTCTGCACGGCTATCTGCCCGCCGACAAGCTGCCCAGCGCCGACGTGCGCGTGCTCGTCAACGAAGACATCGTCGAGCTCATCCGCCGGCTGATCTCATTGCCACCCAAGCTCGGCGTGCCCGAGGACGCCAAGGACTACGCCGCCGAGGCGGCGTCGCTGCTGGTGACCCGCCGCGAGGCGATCGCCAGCGAGATCGACGAGTACGAGCATTTCGGCAACCGCCGCCTGCGTACCGTCGGCGAACTCGTTCAGGATGCATTCCGTGTCGGCCTCGCGCGCATGGAGCGCGTGATTAAAGAGAGGCTCACCACCGAGGACGCCGATTCGATCGTTCCGGCGACCCTCGTCAACATCCGCCCCGTGGTCGCCGCCCTCAAGGAGTTCTTCGGCTCTTCGCAGCTCTCGCAGTTCATGGACCAGACCAACTCGCTCTCGGGACTCACTCACAGGCGCCGGCTGAGCGCGCTCGGTTCCGGCGGTCTGACGCGCGAGCGCGCGCCGATCGAAGTGCGCGACGTCCACCCCACCCATTACGGTCGCATGTGTCCCATCGAGACTCCCGAAGGCCCGAACATCGGTCTCATTGGCTCGCTGGCGTCGTTCGCGACCGTCGACGAGTTCGGCTTCATCCGTTCGCCGTACCGCAAGGTCGTCAAGGGCAAGGTCACCGACGAGATCGTCTACCTGGACGCTTCGGAAGAAGAGGCGAAGGTGATCGACGCCAAGACACACGACGAGCGTCACGTGACGATCGCCCAGGCGAACGCGCCGTTCGATTCCAAGACCGGGAAGTTCCTCTCCGAACACGTACTGGCGCGCACCCGGGGCGGCGCCGATGTCGTCGAGGTGACCCCCGACAAGATCGACTTCATGGACGTCAATCCCACGCAGATCGTTTCTGTGGCGACGGCGCTCATCCCGTTCCTCGAACACGACGACGCCAACCGTGCGTTGATGGGTTCGAACATGCAGCGGCAGGCCGTGCCGTTGCTCACCACCGAGGCGCCCTATGTCGGCACGGGCATGGAGTTCCGCGCCGCCGTCGACACCGGCGACGTGATCCTCGCCGAGCGTGCCGGCAAGGTGGTGGAGGTCGACGCCGACCACATCGTCATCGACGCCGGCCACGGTCATCGTGACGAGTACGGCCTCGTCAAGTTCATGCGCTCCAATCAGGGCACGATCATTCACCAGAAGCCGCTCGTGTTTGTCGGCGACAAGGTCGAGTCGGGCAGTGTGCTCGCCGACGGGTCTTCGACCGACTTCGGCGAGCTCGCCCTCGGCAAGAACCTGTTGGTCGCCTTCATGAGCTGGGAGGGCTACAACTTCGAGGATGCGATCGTGCTCTCCGAGCGCATCGTCAAGGACGATGTGCTCTCGTCGATCCACATCGAGGAGTACGAAGTCGACGCGCGCACGACCAAGCTCGGCGACGAAGAGATCACGCGCGACATCCCGAACCGTTCCGAGGAGTCACTCAAGGACCTCGACGAGCGCGGCATCGTGCGCATCGGCGCTGAGGTCAATTCCGGCGACCTGCTTGTCGGCAAGGTCACGCCCAAGGGCGAGACTGAACTCACTGCCGAAGAGAAGCTCATCCGCGCGATCTTCAAGGAGAAGGCGCGCGAGGTTCGCGACACCAGCCTCAAGGTGCCGCACGGCGAGGGCGGCAAGGTCATCGACGTCAAGATCTTCAGCCGCGAGAGCAACGACGAGCTCCCGCCGAGCGTCAACGAACTCGTACGCGTCTACGTCGCGAAGAAGCGCAAGATCGCCGAGGGCGACAAGCTCGCCGGCCGGCACGGCAACAAGGGCGTCATCTCCAAGATCGTGCCCGAAGAAGACATGCCGTGCCTCGAGGACGGCACACCGGTCGACATCATCCTCAACCCGCTCGGTGTTCCGAGCCGCATGAACATCGGCCAGGTGCTCGAATGCCACCTTGGCTGGGCAGCGCATCGCGGTTGGCAGGCGACCGGCGAGAAGGTCAACGGTCCGGTGAGGGTGGCTTCACCGGTGTTCGACGGCGCCACCCTTGAAGAGATCGACAATCTCCTGATCGCATCCCAGGCCGACGACCCCGACAGCCCCGTCAAGTTCAAGGTCAACAATAGAGAACCGGCCGGCCGCCGCTGCTCCGGCAAGGTGTGGCTTTACGACGGCCGCACCGGCGAGCGCTTCGACAACAAAGTGACGATCGGCTACATGTACATGCTCAAGCTCCTCCACCTCGTGGACGACAAGATCCACGCGCGCAGCACCGGCCCGTACTCGCTGGTCACCCAACAGCCGCTGGGCGGCAAGGCGCAGTTCGGCGGCCAGCGCTTCGGCGAGATGGAGGTGTGGGCGCTGGAGGCGTACGGAGCTGCCTACGCGCTCCAGGAGATGCTCACCATCAAGTCCGACGACACCGTCGGCCGCGTCAAGGCCTACGAGGCGATCGTCAAGGGCGAGAACATCTCCAAGCCCAACATCCCGGAGTCGTTCAAGGTCCTCATGAAGGAGATCCAGAGCCTTGGCCTGGACGTGTCCGTCCAGAGCGAGGAGGGCAGCATCCTCGAGGTCCGCGACGAAGACGACGACCTGTTGCGCGCTGCCGAGGAGCTCGGCATCGACCTGTCGGCGAGCCTGCGTTCGCGTCAGCAGGGCGAGAGCTTCGAGGGAGATCCTGAGGACGCCGAAGTGCCCGGCCTTAGCGATCTCGTCGGCGCCCACGCGGTCACGGGCGTCGAAGGCGAGACGATCGACCTGATCGAGGAGGGAGAACCCGGTGACGACGAGGACGTGGTGATCCCTAGTGACGGCGCCATCGACGAACTCGAAATCGGCGATTTCCCGATCCATCTCGACGACACCGTGATGGAGCCCGAGGAGGTCGAACATGACGATGAGTAACGCCGGCGAGGCGAAAGGGAGCTTGCGTTGATTGACATCAATAACTTCGACTCCATCCGTATCGGCCTCGCCTCACCTAAGCAGATCGAGGCGTGGTCGAAGGGCGAGGTCACCAAACCCGAGACGATCAACTACCGCACGCTCAAGCCCGAGCGCGACGGCTTGTTCTGCGAGCGCATCTTCGGTCCCACCAAGGACTGGGAGTGCTACTGCGGCAAGTACAAGCGCGTGCGCTACAAAGGCATCATCTGCGAGCGCTGCGGTGTCGAAGTGACGCGGGCGAAAGTGCGCCGCGAGCGCATGGGCCACATCAAGCTCGCGGCGCCCGTCTCCCACATCTGGTTCTTCAAAGGCGTGCCGTCGCGAATGGGCTATCTGCTCGACATCGCCCCCAAGGAGCTCGAGAAGGTGCTCTACTTCGGCGGCAGCTACGTGATCATCTCCGTCGACACCGAGAAGCGCGACAAGGACATGGCGTTGCTCGACGAACGCATCCAGGAGCTCAAGGGGCGCTACGAGGCGTACGCGGAAGACCGCGTGCGCGCCATCCGCGCGATGCACGAAGAGCTCGCCGAGATCTTCGATGGAGCCCGCACGGCGGACGACTTCCATACGGGCGAGGAGCCCGACGACGAGTTCGGCCTCTTCAACTACTTCGACATCTTCGAGACCTATCGCCGCATCGCCGTCAACGTCGAGCAGCTCAGCCCCGACGAGATCAAGCTCCAGCGTACCAAAGTCGACAAGCTCGCCGACGACTATGTCGATCGCGGCAACAAGGCCGTAGAGCATGCCAAGGGGCTGGTCGAGCGCGCTTGGGAGCAGTTCAAGTCGATCGCGCCGCGCACCGTAGTCGGCGACGAGAATCTCTATCTGCAGATGGAGCGCATGTTCGGTCGTGATCCCGGCTACGAACCGGAGAGCTTCGGCGTGTACTTCAAGGGCGGCACCGGCGCCGAGGCCGTGCGCGAATTGCTCAAGCAGGTCGATCTCGAGGCCGAGACGAACGAGCTCAAGGAAACGATCCATTCCGCCAAGGGTCAGCGCCAGGCGCGTGCCGTCAAGCGGCTCAAGGTCACTTCGGCGTTCCTGCGCAGCGGCAACCGGCCCGACTGGATGGTCCTCGACGTGATCCCGGTCATCCCGCCGGAGCTGCGGCCGATGGTCCAGCTCGACGGCGGCCGCTTCGCGACGAGCGACCTGAACGACCTCTACCGCCGTGTGATCAACCGCAACAACCGGCTCAAGCGACTGCTCGACCTGCAGGCGCCGGACATCATCGTCAACAACGAGAAGCGGATGCTGCAGGAGGCCGTCGACGCACTCTTCGACAACGGCCGACGCGGCCGCGCCGTCACGGGCCCGGGCAACCGTCCTCTCAAGAGCCTTTCCGACATGCTCAAGGGCAAGCAGGGACGTTTCCGTCAGAACCTGCTCGGCAAGCGCGTCGACTACTCGGGCCGATCGGTCATCGTCGCCGGCCCGCACCTCAAGATGCACCAGTGCGGCCTGCCCAAGATGATGGCGCTCGAGCTGTTCAAGCCGTTCATCATGAGCCGCCTTGTGTCGCGCAAGCTCGTGCAGAACATCAAGGCGGCCAAGAAGATGGTCGAATCGATGGTGCCCGAGGTCTGGGACATCCTCGAAGAGGTCATCACCGAGCATCCTGTGATGCTCAACCGCGCCCCGACCCTGCACCGGCTCGGCATCCAGGCGTTCGAACCGCTGCTCGTGGAGGGCAAGGCGATCCAGATCCATCCACTGGTCTGCGCCGCCTTCAACGCCGACTTCGATGGCGACCAGATGGCCGTCCATCTCCCGCTCAGCTGGGAGGCGCAGGCCGAGGCGCGCATTCTGATGCTTTCAACCAACAACATTCTCTCGCCTGCGCACGGCAAGCCGATCGCCGTGCCCAGCCAGGACATGGTCATCGGCGCGTACTACCTCACGTACCACGAGAACGAGGACCTCGGCAGTGTCGATCCGAAGGATCTCAAGGAGAAGCCCCAGGTCTTCGCCCACTACGAAGAGGTCCTCCGCGCGTACGAGCAACGTGTGCTCGACCAGCGCCAGGTCCCCGTCAAGCGCGAAGCGGGTATCGCTGAGTTCACGCGACGCGTGATCGTGCTGCGCGTGCCCACGGGCGAGCGTATCGTCACGACCGTCGGCCGCGCTCTGTTCAACCAGCAGATCGAGAGCGGTCTGCGCGACATCCTTGGCGACGACTACGCCGAGGGCGAGTACGTCTTCCTCAACCAGACGATCACCAAGAAGGCACTGGCGGCGTTCATCAACCAGCTCGTGGCACGCTACGGCGCCAACAAGGTGGCGCGCTTGCTCGACGTGTTCAAGGACGTCGGGTTCAAGTACGCCACGCGGGCCGGGGTGACGGTCTCCAAGAACGACGTCGTCATTCCCGAGAAGCGCAAGGCCGAGATCCTCGCCGAGCACGAGAAGATGGTCGAGGAGGTCCAGAACCAGTACAACCGTGGGTTTCTCACCGAGGAGGAGCGGCGCGACAAGATCGAGGAGATCTGGCGCGAGGCCGACGTGCAGATCACGGCCGCCACGAAGGCCAACTTCAAGCCGCTCAACCCGATCTACATGATGGCCACGTCGGGCGCCCGCGGCGACATCAAGCAGATTCGCCAGCTCGCCGGTTGGCGTGGCCAGATGAGCAACCCTAAGGGCGAGATTATGGAGCAGCCGGTGAAGTCCAGCTTCATCGAGGGCCTCACCGTGCTCGAGTTCTTCACCTCCACGCACGGCGCCCGTAAGGGTCTTGCCGACACGGCACTGCGTACGGCTGACTCCGGCTACCTCACACGGCGCCTTGTCGATGTATGTCAGGACGTGACCATCCGCGAGATCGATTGCGGGACCAAGGAGTGGATCCCGATGTCGCCATGGTCGCGACGTCGCGACGAGAACCCGGACCTAGAGGGCTCGACACTTGCCGAAGACGTCTGCCGGCCGCGCAGCGAGCGCGTCGTACTGAAGAAGGGTGCCAAGATCGGGTCTGCGCAGGTCGGCCTGCTCAAGGAGGTCTTCGCCGACCTGCCCAACGCCAAGGTCGTCGTCAAGCTGCCGAAGAGCAAGTCCGCCGGCAGTATCGCCGTGTGGACCCATGAACCGAACGAGAACCCGCTCGGCCGTCACCTCGGTGCTGCCGTCGTCGACGACGGCAGCGGAGAGGTGGTCTACGACCGCGACACGTTGATCAACGAAGACGTCCGCGACGGCATCCTCGACGTGCTCCAGCGCAGCTCGGAGACCGACCCGATGGTGCCCGTCCGCAGCGTGCTCAAGTGCGACTGCGAGTTCGGCGTCTGCCAGCACTGCTACGGCATCAGTCTCGCGCACAACACTGAGGCGGAGATCGGCGACGCGGTGGGGCACATCGCCGCCCAGTCGATCGGCGAGCCGGGCACGCAGCTGACGATGCGCACGTTCCACACCGGCGGCGTCGCCGGGGCCGACATCACGCACGGCTTGCCGCGTGTCGTGGAGCTGTTCGAGGCGCGTAAGCCGAAGGGCGTGGCGCGCATCGCGGAGTCGGCGGGCCGTGTCCAGCGCGAAGAGACGGATCGCGGTCCCAAGCTGACGATCTTCCCGGAGGACGGCGCGTCCAAGGAATACGCGTTCCCGCGGCGCACGCGGGTGCTGGTCGAGGATGGCGACTGGATCGAACAGGGCGATCCGCTCACACCGGGCTCCCTGTATCCGGCCGATCTGCTTCGCTTCGGAGACAACACGCGCACCGAACGCTACCTCGTCAACGAGGTGCAGGAGGTCTACCGCTCGCAGGGTGTCGAGATCAACGATAAGCACATCGAGCTCATCGTGCGGCAGATGATGAAGAAGGTCCGCGTGCTCACCCAGGGCGACACGTTGTTCCTGCCGGGGCAACTCGTCGACCGTGGCGCTTTCAAGGTCGAGAACGAGCGGGTCGTCGCCGAGGGTGGTCAGCCGGCCGAGGCCGAGCAGGTCATCCTCGGCATCACCAAGGCGTCGCTGGCCACCGAGAGCTGGCTCTCGGCGGCCTCCTTCCAGGAGACGACGAAGGTACTTACCGACGCCGCCATCGAAGGCAAGGTCGACCATCTGCTTGGTCTCAAGGAGAACGTGATCATCGGTAAACTCATCCCGGCGGCGACTGGTCTCAAGCGGTACCGCGCCGTCGAGATCTTCCCGGCCGGCAAGGCCGCCGCCGAGCAAGAGGCATACGACGCACTCGAGTTCTGACGGCGTCGTCGTCCGGGCGACGAAAGAAACAGGCGGGAGCGGCCGCGGGGCTCGCCTTGCGGCCGCTCCCGCAGATTGCTAAACTATGCGACTGCTGTTCAACGGGCTGACAACCAGTGAGGGTAGATGACAACGATCAATCAACTCGTCCGCAAAGGGCGTGAGCGCGTCGTCAAGCGTACCACCACGCCGGCGCTGAGGGGCGCCCCGCAGAAGCGCGGTGTGTGCACGCGCGTGTACACGACGACGCCGAAGAAGCCGAACTCCGCCCTGCGCAAGGTCGCTCGTGTGCGGCTTACGAACGGCATGGAAGTCACCACGTACATCCCCGGCATCGGCCACAACCTGCAGGAGCACTCCGTCGTGCTCATCCGCGGCGGTCGCGTCAAGGACTTGCCGGGCGTGCGCTACAAGGTCGTCCGCGCGGCGCTCGACGCCTCCGGCGTCGCCGATCGCAAGAAGGCACGCTCCAAGTACGGCGCCAAGTCTGCACAGAGCTCGAGGTAGGCCATGCCACGTAGAGGAATCGTCACTCGCAGAGAGATCCTTCCTGACCCGACGTACGGCAGCAAGCTCGTCACCCAGGTGATCAACAAGGTCCTGCTCGACGGCAAGAAGTCCGTTGCCGAGGGCATCGTCTACAACGCGCTCGAGCAGGTGCGCGCCAAGTCCGGGCGCGACCCCGTCGAGGTGCTGCAGGAGGCCGTGCAGGCGCTCACGCCGCATCTCGAGGTGCGCAGTCGCCGGGTCGGTGGCGCCACCTACCAGGTGCCTGTCGAGGTTCCCGGCAGGCGCGCCCGCACGCTCGCCATCCGCTGGCTCGTCAGCTTCGCTCGCGATCGTCGCGAGAAGGTGATGTCCGAGCGTCTGGCCGGAGAGATCCTCGACGCACTCGCCGGCCAGGGCGGCGCTTTCAAGAAGAAGGACGACATCTTCCGCATGGCCCAGGCCAACAAGGCCTTCGCGCACTACCGCTGGTAATCGTCCACACCCGCTGTCAATCGGAGCCCCCGTCGTGTTTCGGGGGCTTCATTTTGGATAGAAGAGAACGCATGCGACAGTTCCCGCTCGAGAGCACACGCAACATCGGCATCATGGCGCACATCGATGCCGGCAAGACCACGACCACGGAGCGCATCCTGTACTACACGGGGCGCACTCACAAGATGGGCGAGGTCCACGAAGGCGCGGCCGTGATGGACTGGATGGCGCAGGAGCAGGAGCGTGGCATCACGATCACCTCGGCGGCGACCACCTGCCACTGGCGTGACACGCGCATCAACATCATCGACACACCCGGCCACGTGGATTTCACCGTCGAGGTAGAGCGAAGCCTGCGCGTCCTGGACGGCGCGATCGCCTTGTTCTGCTCCGTTGGCGGCGTCGAGCCTCAGTCCGAGACCGTCTGGCGACAGGCCGACAAGTACGGCATCCCACGGATCGGCTACATCAACAAGATGGATCGCATCGGCGCCGACTTCTTCCGCGGCCTCGAGATGATGGTCGACCGGCTCGGCGCCAATCCGGTCGCCCTCCAGCTGCCGATCGGCCGAGAGTCCGAATTCCGCGGCATCATCGACCTCGTAGAGATGAACGCGATCGTCTACCTCGACGAGCTCGGCACGAGTTGGGAGACGGTGGCGATCCCGGACGACCTCCGCGAGCTCGCCGAGCAGTACAGGATGAAGCTGATCGAGGCGGTCGCCGATCACGACGACCATCTCATGGAGACCTACCTTGACGGTGGCGAGATCACTGCGGAGCACCTTCGCGAGGTCATTCGCAGCGCCACCCTCGACATTGCGATCACGCCGGTGCTCTGCGGTTCGAGCTTCAAGAACAAAGGCGTCCAGCCGCTGCTCGATGCGGTCGTCGACTATCTGCCTTCACCGCTCGACGTGCCGCCGGTCGTCGGCGTGTTGCCGAACGGTAGCGAAGCGAGCCGCGAGACTTCGGACGAAGCGCCGTTCGCGGCGCTGGCGTTCAAGGTCGCGGTCGATCCCCACGTCGGTAAGCTGACCTACTTCCGCGTCTACTCCGGCGTCCTCAAGGCGGGGTCCTACGTGCTCAACTCGTCGAAGGACAAGCGCGAACGCATCAGCCGTGTCCTGCAGATGCACGCCAATCATCGTGAAGATCGCGAGGACATCGGTGCGGGCGAGCTCGCCGCCGCCGTCGGGCTCAAGTACACGGGCACCGGCGACACCCTGTGCGCGCCCGACAAGCCGATCATCCTCGAATCGATGGTCTTTCCGGAGCCCGTCATCTTCGTCGCGATCGAGCCCAAGACGAAGGCCGACGAAGAGAAGCTGTCGACGTCGCTGCAGCGTCTTGCCGAAGAGGACCCGACGTTCCGCGTACACTCCGATGAGGAGACCGGCCAGACGATCATCGCCGGCATGGGCGAGCTGCATCTCGAAATCATCGTCGACCGTCTGCTGCGGGAGTTCAAGGTCGACGCCAACGTCGGGCGGCCGCAGGTCGCCTATCGCGAGACGATCCGCAAGACCGTTGACAAGGCCGAGGGCCGCTTCGTCCGCCAAACCGGCGGTCACGGCCAGTACGGCCAGGTGCTCTTGTCGCTCGCGCCCAATGCGCCGGGCGACGGGTACGTGTTCGAGAACAAGATCGTCGGCGGCACGATCCCCCGTGAGTACATCCCCGCAGTCGATCAGGGCGTCCAGGAAGCGATGAACACGGGCGTGCTCGCCGGCTACCCGATGGTCGACATCAAGGTCACGCTCGTCGACGGCAGCTACCACGAGGTCGACTCGTCCGATCTCGCCTTCAAGATCGCGGGTTCGCTCGGCTTCAAGGCGGGTGCCCAGAAGGCGCACCCCGTGCTGCTCGAGCCGGTGATGGCGGTCGAGGTCGTCACACCGGCCGAGTTCATGGGCGACGTGATGGGCGACCTCAACTCGCGGCGCGGGCACATCGCCGGCATGGAGCCGCGCGGCACGTCCCAGGTCATCACGGCGACGGTCCCGCTCTCGACCATGTTCGGTTACGCGACCGACCTCCGTTCGGCCACGCAGGGCCGCGCGACTTACACCATGCAGTTCAAGCACTACGCCGAGGTGCCGTCGTCTATCTCGGCGGAGGTCGTCGCCAAGGTCCGAGGCACCTGAGATGAGTGTGCAATCGTTTGCCCTTGCCCGCCAGCTTCATGTATACTGCACGCCTTTGGTGCAACCAGAGGTTGTGCCGTTCCTTGACGAGATTTCAACCTTCGGGTGCCAGGAAAAGGAGCAGTAGATGGCAAAGCAGAAGTTTGACCGCAGCAAGCCACATATGAATGTGGGCACCATCGGGCACGTCGACCACGGTAAGACGACCCTAACTGCTGCCATCACGCTTGTGCTCCACAATCGCGGCGGCAAGACCGAGTTTGTGGCCTTCGACCAGATCGACAAAGCGCCCGAAGAGCGCGAGCGCGGCATCACCATCGCCACTGCCCACGTCGAGTACGAGACCGAAAAGCGCCACTATGCGCACGTCGATTGCCCAGGGCACGCCGACTACATCAAGAACATGATCACCGGCGCCGCCCAGATGGACGCGGCGATCCTCGTCGTCGGCGCCGACGACGGCCCCATGCCCCAGACGCGCGAGCACATCCTGCTCGCTCACCAGGTAAACGTGCCATACATCATCGTCTACATGAACAAGATCGACCTCGTCGACGACCCCGAGCTCCTCGAGCTGGTCGAGATGGAGGTCCGCGAGCTCCTCACCGAGTACGAGTTCCCGGGCGAGGAGGTCCCCGTCATCAAGGGTTCGGCGCTCAAGGCACTCGAGTGTGGTTGCGGCAAGGACGACTGCGAATGGTGCAAGTCGATCCTCGAGCTCACCGAGGCGCTGGATACGTATCTGCCCGAGCCCGTTCGCGACGTCGACAAGCCGTTCCTCATGCCAGTCGAAGACGTATTCACGATCACCGGCCGCGGGACGGTCGCCACCGGGCGCGTCGACCGTGGCATCGTCAAGGTGAGCGAAGAGGTCGAGATCATCGGCATGCGCGACAAGCCGATCAAGACGGTGGTCACGGGCGTCGAGATGTTCCGCAAGCTGCTCGACGAAGGTCGTGCCGGCGACAATATTGGCATTCTCCTGCGCGGCACCAAGCGCGAGGAGGTCGAGCGCGGCATGGTCTGCGCCAAACCGGGCAGCATCACCGGCCACACGCAGTTCAAGGCTCAGATTTACGTCCTGTCCAAGGACGAAGGCGGCCGTCACACCCCGTTCTTCAACGGCTATCGGCCGCAGTTCTACTTCCGCACCACCGACGTGACCGGCATCATCACGCTCCCCGAGGGCGTGGAGATGGTCATGCCGGGCGACAACACGGAGATGGAAGCCAAGCTCATCACTCCGATCGCGATGGAGGAAGGCCTCCGTTTTGCCATCCGCGAAGGCGGTCGCACGGTGGGCGCCGGCGCAGTCTCGCAGATCATCGCTTAACTGACAGAGTACAGTACGGGCCGGGCGTGTCGGGCACGCCAGGCGGCGCGACACGCCCGGCCACGTGAACAGGAGCAAGAAGGGTAGAGTGGCTCAACAGAAGATCCGCATAAGGTTGAAGTCTTACGATCACGAGCTGATCGAGCGCAGCGCGCAGTCCATCGTGGAAACGGCGCAACGCACCGGCGCGACCATCTCCGGGCCCGTGCCGTTGCCCACCGAGAGGAACGTGTACTGCGTGATCAAGAGCCCGTTCAAGGACAAGGATTCACGCGAGCACTTCGAGACGCGCACCCACAAGCGCCTCATCGACATCCACCAGCCGACACCGAAGACCGTCGACTCGCTCATGCGTCTCGATCTTCCCGCCGGCGTCCACATCGAGATCAAGCTGTAGGGCGATGACGGGCATCATCGGCAAGAAGATCGGCATGACCCAGTTGTTCGACGAGGACGGCAACGTGGTCGCCGTCACCGTCATCGAGGCCGGGCCTTGCCCGGTCACGCTGGTGCGCACCGTCGAGAGCGATGGCTACGAGGCCGTCCAGCTCGCATTCGAAGACTGCCGCGACAAGCATCTCACGAAGGCGGAGCTCGGCCACCTCACCAAGGCCGGGCTGAAGCACGGCAAGCGCCATCTCGCTGAGATCCGCGGTGCGGGCGACCTCAAGGTCGGCGACATGGTCACGGTGGAGGCGTTCGAAGACGGGCAGCAGGTGAGCGTCGTTGGCGTGTCCAAGGGCAAAGGCTTCCAGGGCACTGTCAAGCGTCACAATTTCGCCCGCGGTCCCGAGACCCACGGTTCGCACAACGTCCGCCAACCGGGTTCGATCGGCGCCAGCGCGTATCCTAGCCGCGTCTTCAAAGGCATGCGCATGTCGGGCCATATGGGGAGCGAGCGTGTCACGCAACTCGGTCTCAAGATCGTGCGTCGCGACCCGGAGAACAACCTCCTGCTGATCAAGGGCTCCGTCCCCGGCGCCAAGAACTCCGTCGTGATCGTCAAGGGCAGGTAGTGGTGGCCGACGACAAGCACACTGCCGAGACCGACGCGCAGGCCGCTGAGGCGACCGCGGCGCCGAAGGCGAAGAAGCCGGTCGCCAAGACGGTCGCCAAGCCCGCCACCAAGAAGTCGGCCGCTAAGGCGCCCGCCGCACCTAAGCCGGCGGCCAAGCCCGCCGCTGCGAAGCCCGCGGCGAAGAAGACCGCGACCACCCGGCCGGCGGCGAAGACCGCAGCAGCCAAGCCGGCGGCCGCCAAGCCCGCGGCGAAGGCTGGGACGAAGGCGGCGACCAAGCCCCCAGCGAAGCGGGTGGCCGCAAAGCCCGCGGCGAAAAAGACTGTCGCGAAGCCGGTGGCGAAGAAGACGGCGGCAAGGCCAGCGACCAAGACCGCACGGAAGCCCATCGTCAAGCACCCGGCCGTCACGACTCCTGGTAAGGCGACGGTCATCGACGCGGCCGGCAACGCTACCGAGAGCATCGCCCTCAGCGAGGCGCTCTTCGGAGTCACCCCTGTGATCAACACGCTGCATCTCGCCGTGCGCGCCGATCAAGCCAAGAGGCGACGGGGCACCGCGTCCACCAAGACGCGCGGCGAGATCTCCGGCTCGACCGCCAAGCTCTACCGTCAGAAGGGCACTGGTCGCGCCCGTGCGGGCTCCGCCAAGTCGCCGACGCGCACAGGCGGGGGCACGGCGTTCGGTCCCAAGCCGCGCAGTTACGAGATCAAGATCAATCGTAAGATGGCGCGCAAGGCGCTGGCGATGGCGCTCTCCGACCGGGCCGCCGCCGGCAACGTGTTTGTCGCCAAGGGCTTCGAGCTCGAGACGCCGAGCACAGCCAGGCTCAACGAGCTTCTGGTCGGTCTCGATATCGCCGCTCCGGTGCTCGTCGTTACCAGCGGGGAGCCAGTCGTCAGCAAGTCGGTCCGCAACCTCTTCTACGCCGAGACCACCGAAGTGGGCGCGCTCTCGACGGAGCAGATCCTGCGCGCCCGCTCGCTCGTCCTTACCGAGAAGGCGTTCAACGCCCTGAATCAGGCGTAGGCAATGGTCGAAGCAGAGAGAATCGTCATCCGCCCGGTCATCTCCGAGAAGAGCTATGCGCAGATCGACCATCACCGGTACACGTTCGAGGTGCACCCGCAGGCGCACAAGACGATGATCGCCCAGGCGATCGAGCAGCTGTTCAACGTGACGGTGATCAGCGTGTCAACCGCCAACGTCAAGCCCAAGCCGAAGCGGCGCGGCGTCAGTCGTGGCCGCACAGCCGCCTGGAAGAAGGCGGTCGTGCAGCTGGCTCCGACCGACAAGATCGAATTCTTCGAGGGCAGGTAAGTGGCGATCAAGAAATACAAGCCTACGTCTCCCGGTCGCCGGTTCATGACGACCGACGCGTACGAGGACGTCACTCGTGCCGAGCCCGAGCGCTCGCTCGTGGCGCCGCTCAAGCGCACCGGCGGGCGCAACAACAACGGCCGCATCACGACGCGTCACCAGGGTGGCGGGCACAAACGCCGCTACCGGGTGATCGACTTCAAACGCGACAAAGACGCTGTGCCGGCGAAAGTCGCGCAGATCGAATACGACCCCAACCGCTCGGCGCGCATCGCTTTGCTGCACTACGCCGACGGCGAGAAGCGCTACATCCTTGCGCCGCAGACCCTCAAGGTCGGCGACACGGTCGAGTCCGGTCCGGCGGCGGACATCAAGCCGGGCAACGCGCTGCCCCTCGAGAACATTCCGACCGGCACGACGATTCACAACGTCGAGCTGTACGAGGGCCGCGGCGGCCAACTCGTGCGCAGCGCCGGCACGAGCGCGCAGCTCCAGGCCAAGGAGAAGGGATACGGCGTCGTTCGCCTGCCCTCCGGCGAGCTGCGTCGCATCCGGCTCGCCTGCCGCGCTACCGTGGGCGAGCTCGGAAATGCCGACCACGCCAACATCTCCGGCGGCAAGGCCGGTCGCACGCGCTGGTTTGGCATCCGCCCGACCGTGCGCGGCACTGCCATGAACCCGGTCGACCACCCGCACGGCGGCGGAGAGGGCAAGACGACCGCCGGTCGTCACCCTGTCACCCCCTGGGGCGTGCCGACGCTTGGGTATCGCACGCGCCGGAAGAAGAAGAGCTCAGACAAGTTCATCATCCGCGGCCGCAAACGCGGCAAGCATTCGTAAGGCAGGAGGAGACCTAGTTGAGCAGGTCAGCCAAGAAGGGTCCGTTCGTCGATGAGCGCTTGTTGAAGCGCGTCATCGAAATGAACGCCGCCGGCGAGAAGAAGATGCTCAAGACGTGGTCGCGAGCCTCCACTGTCTTTCCTGAGATGGTCGGCCACACGATCGCCGTGCACGATGGGCGTAAGCACGTCCCGGTGTTCATCAGCGAGGCGATGGTCGGCCACAAACTGGGCGAGTTCGCCCTCACGAGAACGTTCCGCGGTCACGTCAAGGGCGACCGCGCCGCCCGAAGGTAGGTCATGTCAGTCAGAGCACAGGCAAAGTACGTACGAGTCGCACCGCGCAAGGCACGCGAAGTCGTCGATCTGATCCGTGGCAAGTCGGTCACCGATGCGCGCGTGACCCTCGTGTTCATCAATCGCGGCGCGGCCAAGGTGGTCGCCAAAGTGCTGAACTCGGCCGTCGCCAATGCCGAGAACAACAACAGCCTCGACGCCGCCGACCTCTACGTCAAAGAGGCGTTCGTGGACGAGGGTCCGACGCTCAAGCGGTGGCAGTTCCGCGCCATGGGCCGTGTGAACCGCATCCGCAAACGCTCGAGCCACATCACCATCGCGGTTGAGCAAAGGGAGGGCCGTTCCTAGTGGGCCAGAAGGTGCATCCGGGCGGTTTCCGGGTCGGGATCATCCACGACTGGAAGTCGCACTGGTATACGGAGAAGAATTTCAAGGACTTCCTGGCCGAGGATGAGCGCATCCGCACGTACATCATGCGCAAGCTTTCGCATGCCGGCCTCTCGCGCATCATCATCCGCAAAGACCTGAACAACGTGACCGTCGACATCCACACTGCCCGGCCCGGCATCGTGATCGGCAAGAGCGGCTCTGAAGTCGACGCCTTGCGCAAAGAGCTGCACACGATGACCCGCAAGAACGTGCAGGTCAACATCATCGAGGTCAAGCGCCCCGAACTCGACGCGGTGCTCGTCGCCCAATCGATCGCCGAGCAGCTCGAGAACCGCGTGAGCTTCCGGCGCGCGATGAAACGCGCGCTCACGAGCGCGATGCGCTCGGGAGCGGCGGGCATGCGCGTGCGCTGCGGCGGCCGTCTCGGCGGCGCCGAGATGGCGCGCTCCGAGCACTACAGCGAGGGCCGGGTGCCGCTGCACACATTGCGCGCCGACATCGACTACGGCTTCAAAGAAGCACGCACGACTTTCGGCCGCATCGGCGTGAAGGTGTGGATCAACAAGGGCGAGATCCTCCCCGAGGGCTTCCCCAAGGACGAGCGCAGCCAGCAGCGCGAAGAGCGCGAGGAGCGGCGCGACGGTGCCAGGCGCGATCGCCGGCCGCCACGCCAGGGCGGGCAGCCGCGCCAGGGCAGCTAAGAGGGAGCGAGAGGCGACAGCATGTTGATGCCCAAGCGAGTCAAGCACAGAAAACAACAGCGCGGCCGGATGTCCGGGGCTGCCAAGGGCGGCACCTCCATCGAGTTCGGCGAGTTCGGCCTCACGGCGCTCGAGCCGGGTTGGGTGACCAACCGGCAGATCGAGGCTGCCCGTGTCGCGATGACGCGCTACATCAAGCGTGGCGGCAAGGTGTGGATCAACATCTTCCCGCACAAGCCGGTCACCCGCAAAGCTGCCGAGACGCGTATGGGCGGCGGCAAGGGTTCACCGGAGTCGTGGGTCGCGGTCGTCAAACCGGGCAAGGTTATGTTCGAGCTCGCCGGCGTCACTGAGCCCGTGGCCCGCGAGGCGATGCGGCTGGCTCAACACAAGCTGCCAATCAAGTGCAAATTCGTGACACGGGAGGGCGGTCTCTTTGAAGGCTAAGCTGCTGCGCGAGCTCTCCGACGAGGAACTGGCCGTGCGCCTTCGCGACACGCGCAAGGAGCTCTTCAACCTGCGCTTCCAGCACGCGACCGGGCAGCTCGACAATCCCCATAAATTGAACATGACCCGGCGCGAGATCGCGCGCCTGCTGACTACCGTTAGTCAGCGAGCGAGCGAGCAGACCGCGGTCGGCGGTGAGGACTGATGGCGACGAAGAAGACCGAAACGGAAAAGGCCGCCGCCAAGAAGGCGCCGGTCAAGAAGAGCGCTCCGGCGAAGAAGGCGACGGCCGCCAAGAAGACCGTCGCCAAGAAGACCGTCGCCAAGAAGCCGGCGGCCAAGAAGCCGGTGGCCAAGAAGACCGTCAAGAAGGCCACAGCAGCCGAGGCCGCTGCCGCCAAGCCGGTCAAGAAGGTCTCGGCGGCGCGGGCGAAGGCAAAAGCCGAGCGGCCGGTACCGGCAGGCATCCCCGGCCGCAAGGAGCGGCGCGGCGTCGTCGTCAGCGACGCGATGGACAAGACCATCGTGATCCGTATCGACGCCGTCCGAAAGCACGACCGCTATGGCAAGGTCGTTCGCCGGTCGAGCAAGTTGCACGTCCACGACGAGCAAAACTCGGCCGGCGTGGGCGATCTGGTGCGCGTTGTTGAGACGCGGCCGCTGAGCGCCTCGAAGCGCTGGCGCCTGCTCGAGATCCTCGAGAAGGCCAAGTAGGAAACAGGGAGCGGGTAGGGGAAGCACATGATCCAGGTTGAGTCGAGACTACGGGTGGCCGACAACACGGGCGCGCGCGAGATCCTCTGCATCCGCATCCGCGGCGGTTCGCGGCGTCGCTACGCGACCGTCGGCGACGTGATCGTCGGAACGGTGAAGGCGGCGACGCCGGGCGGCAGCGTCAAGAAGGGCGAAGTCGTGCGTGCAGTCGTCGTGCGCACGAAGAAGGAGTTCGGACGCAAGGATGGCACGTATATCGCGTTCGACGAGAACGCGGCCGTGCTGATCGACAACCAGAACAACCCGCGAGGCACGCGCATCTTCGGTCCGGTGGCGCGCGAGCTGCGCGACAAGAACTTCATGAAGATCGTGTCCCTCGCGCCGGAAGTGCTCTGAGAGCCCGGCCCGGCAAGGAAGCTGAACAGCGATGACAGTAGTAAAGACGAAGATCCATAAAGGCGATCAGGTGATGGTCGTCAGCGGAAAAGAGGCCGGCAAGAGCGGTAAGGTCCTGCGCATCGACACGGAGAAGCGGCGACTCGTCATCGAGCGCCTCAATCTCATCCGCAAACACACGAAGCCGAACCCGAAGAAGAACCCGCAGGGTGGAGTGATCGAGCGCGAGTCGCCGATCGACATCTCCAACGTGATGTTGATGTGTCCGGCGTGCGGTCAGCCGACGCGCGTGGGTTATCGCCTTCTCGGCGATGGCGACAAGGTCCGCATCTGCCGTCGGGCCAACTGCGGCAAAGACATCGACAAGGCATAGGTCGTTGAGCATGGCAAGGTTGAAAGAGAAGTACTTCAAAGAGGTCGTCCCGGAGCTCATGCAGGCGTTCGGATACCGCAGCGTGATGGAAGTCCCGCGCGTGACCAAAGTGACCCTCAACATGGGCGTCGGCGAGGCCAAGACCAACGCCAAACTGCTCGACGACGCCGCCGAGGAGCTGGCGATCATTTCGGGCCAAAAGGCGGCGATCCGGCGGGCGCGCAAGTCGATCGCCGGTTTCAAGCTGCGCGAGGGCATGGCGATCGGTGCCATGGTGACGCTGCGCGGCGACCGCATGTACGAGATGATCGACCGTCTCGTCTCGATCGCCTTGCCGCGCATCCGCGACTTCCGCGGCATCTCGCCGAAGCAGTTCGACGGCCGCGGCAATTTCGCCATGGGCGTCAAGGAGCAGACGATCTTCCCCGAGATCGACTTCGACTCGGTCAGCCAGTTCCGGGGCCTGAACATCGTGATCACCACGTCGGCGGATACCGATGAGGAGGGCCGCGCCCTGCTTGCAAAGCTGGGCATGCCCTTCCAGACGAACTAGGAGCATCTGAAGCATGGCAAAGACATCCCTTGTGGTGAAGGCCAGTCGCAAGCCGCGTTACAAGACGCGCGAGTATCACCGCTGCACCAGGTGTGGCCGTCCTCGTGGCTACTACCGGCAGTTCGGTCTGTGTCGCATCTGTTTGCGCGAGCTGGCGCATGAGGGCGTCATCCCCGGTCTGACCAAGTCGAGCTGGTAAGGAGGCGAGGAACAGTGTCAATGACCGACCCCATCGCCGACATGTTGACGCGCATCCGCAACGCGAGTTCGGCGCGCCACAGCCAGGTCGAGATTCCGACGTCCAAAATGAAGCTCGAGATCACCCGGCTGATCGCCGAGCAGGGTTACATCGGCAAGTACGAGGTCAAGCCGGGCGAGCACGGCGACGTCATCATCATCGATTTGAAGTACGGCAAGAACAGGGAGCGGGTGATCAGCGGCATCAAGCGGGTCTCGAAGCCCGGGCGGCGTGTCTACGCCCGCCAGGAGACGTTGCCGAAGGTCCTCGGTGGGCTCGGAACGGCGATCATCTCTACCTCTCGCGGTCTGATCACGAGCGCTGAAGCGCGGCGTCTCGGGCTCGGCGGCGAAGTCATCTGTTTCATCTGGTAAGGAAGACTAATGTCGCGCATCGGAAGAGCACCAATACCAGTACCGGCCGGAGTCGAGTTCACGTACGACAACGCCCAGGTCACGGTCAAGGGTCCCAAAGGCGAGCTCAGCCAGCTCGTGCCCCGCGAGATGCTGGTGGAGCAGCAGGAGGGCGTGATTACGGTCAAGCGCCCGACGGACAGTGCGCCGCACCGCTCATTGCATGGTCTCACGCGCACGCTGATCGCCAACATGGTCCAGGGCGTCACGGCAGGATTCGAGAAGCGGCTCGAGATCGTCGGCGTGGGCTATCGCGCCTCGGTCAAGGGTGACAATCTCGAGCTCCTGGTCGGCTTCAGCCACCCTGTGCTTATCGAACCGCCCGAAAACGTGCAGTTCGAAACGCCGCAGCCACAGGTCGTGCTCGTCAGGGGCATCGACAAGCAGGTCGTCGGTCAGGTGGCGGCCAAGGTGCGCTCGATCCGGCCGCCCGAACCGTACAAGGGCAAGGGTATCCGGTATGCGGGCGAGTTCGTCCAGCGCAAGGTCGGCAAGCGGGCGTAGGGCCCGGGCCAGGGAAGAGGAACACACAGACGATGAGCACAGCGACGATCAGAGAGGCGCGCGCCAAGCGCCAGAAGCGTATCCGCGGCAAGTTGACCGGCACGGCCGACCGGCCGCGGATCTCCGTGTTCCGTTCGAACAAGGCCATCTACGCGCAGATCATCGATGACAGAACCGGAACGACGCTCGTCACGGCGCGCTCCGGTGAAGTCGACGCCAAGGGCCTCGACAAGACCGCGGTAGCGAAGAAGGTCGGTTTGGTGCTCGCCGAGCGGGCGAAGGCCGCCAAGATCGAGCGGGTCGTCTACGACCGCTCGGGCTACCTGTATCACGGTCGCGTCAAGGCTCTCGCCGAGGGCGCCCGCGAGGGCGGCCTACTTTTCTAGTGAGGAGATAAGGAAGCCCGTGGCCAGAGGATTCTCAAGCGAAGCGACAGAGCTCAAAGAGCGGGTCGTCGATATCAACCGTGTCGCCAAGGTCGTCAAGGGCGGCCGGCGATTCTCGTTCACCGCTCTCGTCGTCGTTGGTGACGAGAACGGTCGCGTCGGCGCCGGCTACGGCAAGGCGCGCGAAGTGCCACTGGCGATCCAGAAGGCTATCGAAGACGCCAAGAAGAACATGTTCACGGTGCCGCGCTACAAGACGACCATCACCCACCAGGTGATTGGCCGCTATGGGGCCGCGCGTGTGTTCATGAAGCCCGCCTCCGAAGGCACCGGCGTGATCGCTGCCGGCGGCGTGCGTGCAGTTCTGGAGCTCGGCGGCGTACGCGACATCCTCACCAAGTCACTGGGCACGACGAACCCGATCAACCTGGTGCGCGGCACCGTCGCCGGCCTCAAGTCGTTGAAGACCCCTGATCAGGTCGCAAGGCTGCGCGGGATCAGCATCGCCCAGGTGCTGGGCCTCGACAAGAAGGCCGAAGCAGTCGCGCCCGCCGCCGAGGAGGCGTCAGCTCCGTGAGCACGCACCTCGCGATAACGCAGGTCAAGAGCGCGATCGGCAGGCCGCCGGACCATCGCGGCACATTACGCGCTCTCGGCCTCAAACGCATCCGCCACACGGTCGTCCAGGAGGACAACCCGGTCGTGCGCGGCATGATCCGCAAGGTCGCGTACCTCGTCGAGGTGCGCCCGGTAACGAAGAAGTCGTGACATGAGCGAACTGGGACTGCACAACCTGAAGCCCAACCCGGGTTCGACCGCCAACACCAAGCGGCTCGGCCGCGGCAAGGGTAGCGGCCAGGGCAAGACTGCCGGCAAGGGTCACAAGGGCTACAACGCGCGTTCGGGCGGCGGTGTGCGGCCCGGCTACGAAGGCGGCCAGATGCCGATCTACATGCGGCTCGGCAAGCTGCGCGGGCCGCACATGAAGAAGAGTATGCCGATCGGGCCGTTCCGCACCTACGCGGTGCCGGTCAACGTGGCGCGGTTGGCGGCGGCGTTCGCTGCCGGCAGTGAGGTGACGCCCGAAGCGTTGGTCGAAAAAGGCATCGTCAAGAACACGCGCACGCCGATCAAGGTCCTCGGCGGCGGCGACATCGGTGTGGCTCTCACGGTCCGGATGCACGCGTTCTCCGCCTCGGCTGTGCAGAAGATCGAGGCCGCCGGCGGCAAAGCAGAGCTTCTCTAGGTTGCGCGGGAGGAGCTGACCGGTGAACAACAAGCTCTGGCAATCGCTGGTTAACGCCTGGAAGATCCCGGAGCTGCGCACCAAGCTGCTGTTCACCGCCGGCATCCTCGCGGTCTATCGCTTCGGATGCTACGTGCCGGTGCCGGGTGTCGACGCGCAGAAAGTCCAAGACTTCATCAACAGCGGCGCTCAGGGCGTGATGGGGTTCCTCAACCTGTTCTCGGGCGGCGCGCTCGGCAAGATCGCCGTGTTCGCGCTCGGCATCATGCCGTACATCACCGCGTCGATCATCATGCAGCTGCTCACGGTCGTTATCCCCAAGCTCGAGCAGCTGCAGAAAGAGGGCGAGCAGGGACAGAAGGAGATCACCAAGTACACGCGCTGGCTCACGATCGTGCTGTCGCTGGTCCAGTCCGTCGGCTACGTGTTCCTCTTCAAGAGCGAAGGCGCGCTGCCCCGCATCGACTTCATGCACGCGTTCCTGATCGTGATCACGCTCACCACGGGCTCGGCCGCAGTGATGTGGTTCGGCGAGCTCATCACGGCCCGCGGCATCGGCAACGGTATGTCGATCCTGATCTTCATCAGCATCATCTCGCGGCTGCCTGACGGCTTGATCAAGATGTTCACGCTCAACATCGGCGTCCAGATCGGCATCGCGATCATCGCCATCGCCGTTGTTGTCGCCGTCATCTGGATCACCACCGGCGAGCGTCGCGTCCCGGTGCAGTACGCAAAACGGGTGGTCGGTCGCCGCATGCTCGGTGGGGCCAGTACGTACATTCCTCTCAAGGTGAACATGGCCGGCGTCATCCCGGTCATCTTCGCCTCGTCGATCATGCTCATACCGCCGACCTTTGCCCAGTTCCTTCGGGTCGGCCCTGCCAAGTGGTTCGCCACGACCTTCGGGCCAAGCTCGGTCTGGTACATCGCCGGCGAGGCCGTGCTGATCGTGATCTTCACGTATTTCTACACGGCCGTGACCTTCAACCCGATCGACCAGGCCGACAACCTCAAGAAGTATGGCGGGTTCGTTCCCGGCGTGCGTCCGGGCCGGCCCACGGCCGAGTTCCTCGACCGGATTCTCACGCGGCTCACTTTTGTGGGCGCGCTCTTCCTCGCAGCGGTGGCGGTGCTGCCTTGGATCCTGATCCAGTCGATGAGCGTGCCGTTCTACTTCGGTGGCACGTCGCTGCTGATCGTCGTCGGCGTGGCGCTCGACACGATGCGCCAGATGGAGGCACAGTTGCTCATGCGCCACTACGAGGGCTTCCTCAAGTAGGCAGCGCGCGGTGACCGGCGACCAGCTCAACGTCGTCCTGCTCGGTGCCCCAGGCTCCGGCAAGGGCACGCAAGCCGAGCGCGTCGGCCCTGCGTTCGGACTGCCTCACATCTCCACCGGCGACATATTGCGCGCCGCGCTCGCCGCGGGCACGCCGCTCGGCCTTGAGGCCAAGCGCTATATGGAGGCTGGCGAGCTGGTCCCCGACGAAGTCGTCGTCGGCATCATCCGCGAGAGGCTGGCCGACGACGATGCGCGGCGTGGCTTCCTGCTCGATGGCTTCCCGCGCACATTGGAGCAGGCGCGCGCCCTCGACGCGATGCTCACTGACGCGGGGCGCGCGCTGACCGACGTCGTTCTCATCGACGTGCCCGAGGAGGAACTCGTGCAGAGGCTCTCCGGGCGACGCCTGTGCCGTGGCTGTGGCAAGGGCTACCACACGGTGTTCGACCCTCCCCGGCAGGAGGGCGCCTGCAACGTCTGCGGCGGCGAGCTCTACCAGCGTGCCGATGACAACGAGGAGACGGTCCGTAACCGTCTGCAGGTCTATCGCCGGCAAACGGAGCCGCTGGTGGGCTACTACAGCGAGCGCGGGGTCCTCAAGGCAGTCTCCGGCGGCGGGCGTATGCCCGACGACGTCTTCGCCGACGTGCGGCGCGTGCTGGCGGGCGGCACGTCGGCGTGATCGTCCGCAAGTCCAAGAAAGAGGTCGCCAAGATCGCCGCCGCCGGACGCGTGCTTGCCGGTTGCCTCGAGATGCTCGCCGATGCCGTTGCTCCTGGTGTCACGACCAAGGCGCTCGATGATAGAGCCGAGGAGTACATTCGCAGTCACGGCGGCGTGCCGACGTTCTTGGGCTACCGTGGTTTTCCCGCCTCGATCTGCGCCTCGCCGAACGACATGGTCGTGCACGGAATTCCTGGCAAGTACACGATCGTCGAGGGCGATGTCGTAAGCCTCGACGTCGGCGTCACGCTCGATGGATACGTGGCCGACTCGGCGTTGACCGTGGCCGTCGGCGACGTCGACGATCGGACGGAGCACCTGCTGGAGGCCACAAGGGCGTCGCTCGAAGCGGCGATCGAGCAGTGCAGGGTCGGTAGTCGGCTCGGAGACGTGTCGCACGCCGTCCAGGCCGTTGTCGAGGCGGCCGGGTTCAGCGTCGTCCGGTCGCTGGTCGGGCACGGTGTCGGCAAGACGATGCACGAGGATCCGCAGATCCCCAACTATGGAGAACCCGGACGCGGCCCGGTCCTCGAGGAGGGGATGGTGTTCGCGATCGAACCGATGGTCAACGTCGGCGGATTCGATGTATACATCGCCGCCGACGGTTGGGCGATCTTCACGGTGGACGGTTCGCTGTCGGCCCATTTCGAACATACCGTCGCAATCGCCACCGCGGGGCCGCAGGTGCTTACGCGGCGGACAAATGAGAACGTGGCGGCACGGCGCGGGGTGATGTAGGGTTCATTCCACGCCACGCGTGCTTGCGTCGACGGGGCTGGACCCGTGTGGTATCATGTCTGGCCGCGTTTGATAATGATAGGGAGTATGGCGCAAAAAGAAGAAGCCATCGAGATCGAAGGCGAAGTCGTCGAGGCCCTGCCCAACACGATGTTCCGGGTGCTGCTCGACAACAAGCACGAAGTGCTCGCCCACATCTCGGGCAAGATGCGCATGAACTACATCCGGATCCTCCCGGGCGATCGGGTCAAGGTCGAGCTGTCGCCTTATGACCTGCAGCGCGGGCGGATCACGTACCGGTTCAAGTAGCGACCACGACGGGATCGCCGGGCACATGGGCGCGCGACGCCGCAAACCGTCGGTCGCGCGCCGAGTGAGGACACCATGAAGGTCAGAGCGTCAGTCAAGCCGATTTGCGAAAAATGCAAGGTCATCCGCCGTCACGGCACGGTCCAGGTGATTTGCACCAACCCGCGGCATCGACAAAGGCAGGGGTAGGTTCATGGCACGTATCGCGGGCGTCAACATCCCAACGCAGAAGCGGATCGAGATCGGCCTCACCTACATCTACGGTGTCGGCCGGTCGACCTCGAATCAGATCCTTTCGCAGCTCAGCATCAACCCGGACACCAAGGTCCGTGACCTCACGGAAGAAGAGATCGTACGCTTGCGCGAGACCATCGACCGCGAAGTCACGGTCGAGGGCGATCTGCGTCGCGAGCGCACGCAGAACGTCAAGCGATTGATGGACATCGGCTGCTATCGCGGCATCCGTCACCGGCGCGGCATGCCAGTCGATGGGCAACGGACCAAGACGAATGCGCGCACGCGCAAGGGCCCCAAGAAGACCGTGGGCGCGCGGCGCAAGAAGTCGTAAGAGGAACCAGAGGAGAGAACAAGAGTGGCGAAGCCGCAGAGAGCCAAAGGACGCCAGCGCCGCAAGGTCCGCAAGAACATTGCGATCGGGCAGGCGCACATCAAGACCTCGTTCAACAACACGCTGGTCACGCTCACGGACAAGGAAGGCAACGTGATCGCGTGGGAGAGCGCCGGCTCGGTCGGCTTCAAGGGCTCCCGCAAGAGCACGCCATTCGCGGCTCAGGTGACCGCGGACTCGTGCGCCAAGAAGGGCATGGAACATGGCCTTCAGAAGGTCGAGGTCTTCGTTCGCGGTCCGGGTTCGGGCCGCGAGACCGCCGTCCGCTCGCTGCAGGCCGCGGGGCTCGAGGTCCTCAGTGTCAAAGACGTGACGCCGGTGCCGCACAACGGCTGTCGTCCGCGCAAGCGCCGCCGGGTCTAGAGAGGTTCACGTGGCAAAAGACACATCACCTCAGTGCAAGCAGTGCCGCCGGGAGGGCGTGAAGCTCTTCCTCAAGGGCGAGCGCTGCCTCACCGACAAGTGCTCGGTCGAACGGCGTTCGTATCCGCCGGGCGAGCACGGCCGCGGCCGCATCAAGCAGTCCGAGTATCTGCTTCAGCTGCGCGAAAAGCAGAAGGCGCGACGCTACTATCAAGTACTCGAGAAGCAGTTCCACGAGTACTACGTCGAGGCGACGCGCAAGTCAGGCATCACCGGCGAGAACCTTCTCCGCCTGCTCGAACTGCGGCTCGACAACGTCGTCTATCGTCTCGGCTTCGGCGCCTCGCGCCGTCAGGCCAGGCAGCTCGTGTGTCACGCTCACTTCCGGGTCAACGGCAAAAAGGTCGACATCCCGTCGTACCAGGTCCGTCCGGACGACGTGGTGGCGCTCAAGCCGGGGAGCAAGGCGGCCGAGGCGGTGCGTTCGTCGACCGACCTCACGTCGTCCGTTGCGCCCTGGCTGTTGGCCGACCACGACAACCTGACGGGCAAGATCCTGCGGATTCCGGAGCGCGAAGAGATCGACGCGCCGGTGCAGGAGCAGCTCATCGTCGAGCTTTACTCGAAGTAGCCCGCTTCCATCACGCAAGCGGCGAAGACCTTACAGGAGGCCCGTTGCTACAGTTTCAGATGCCCAACATCACGCGCGAGCAGCTCGCCAACAACCGGGCACGCTTCGAGGTCGAACCCCTCGACCGCGGTTTCGGGCACACTTTCGGCAATGCCTTGCGACGGGTGCTCCTCTCATCGCTCGAAGGCGCTGCCGTCAGCTCGGTCAAGATCGAGGGGGTGGCGCATGAGTTCTCGACCATTCCTGGTGTCAAGGAGGACGTCACCGACATCATCCTCAATCTCAAGGATCTGGTGTGCCGTCTGCACGGCGAGATCGGCGAAGTGCAGGTTCGGCTCGTCAAGGATAAGCCCGGTAAGGTCGTCGCGGCCGACATCGACATGCCTGCCGAGCTCGAGATCCTCAACGCCGACCACCATATTGCCACGCTCGGGGACGGCGGCGGCATAGAGATGACACTGACCATCCGCCGGGGCACCGGCTATGTGTCCGCCGAGGGCAACAAGACGCCCGAGACGACGATCGGCGTGATTCCGATCGACTCCATGTTCAGCCCGATCAAGCGCGTCGCCTACCACGTAGAGAGCGCCCGCGTCGGCCAGCGCACCGACTACGACAAGCTCATCCTCGACGTCACCACCAATGGCGCCCTCATGCCCGAAGAGGCGCTGCGCCAGGCCGCCGAGCTCCTCGTCGACCGGCTGACGATCTTCACCGACCCGGAGCGCACACGCAGCAGCGAGGAGTACGAGCTCGAGGCCGCCGCACAGCCTGTGGCCGGCGGCGGCATGAACGACATGCTGATCGAGGAGCTCGAGCTCGGCGTGCGCTCGTACAACTGCCTCAAGCGCGAGGGTATCCAGACGGTCGGCGACCTGATTTCCAAGACCGAGGCCGAACTGCTCAACATCCCGAACTTCGGCAAGAAGAGCATCGACGAGGTCAAGGAGAAGATCACGGGTCGCGGGCTCACGCTGCGGGGTGAGGAGTAGATGCGCCACCAGAACTCCGGTCGCAAGTTCAACATGGCGCCCGATCAGCGCAAGGCGCTGCTGTGCGGGCTCGCCTGCGCTCTACTCGAGCACGAAAAGATCAAGACGGGAGAGGCGCGCGCCAAAGAGGTGCGGCCGCTGGTCGAGCAGGCGATCACGCTCGGCAAGCGCGGCGACCTGGCTGCCCGTCGACAAGCGATTGCGATGCTCCGCAACAAGAAGATCGTCTACAAGCTCTTCAACGACGTGGCACCGCGCTACGGGGAGCGCCACGGCGGCTACACGCGCATCGTCAAGCTGGGTCCACGTCTTGGCGACGCCAGCGAGATGGTGTACCTGGAGCTCGTCTAGCTTCACAAGTCGTAGAGGCCTCTTGCGTAAGGGGGCGGGCACCCGCAGAGGCGCCCGCCCCCTTACCGTTTCCGGTAAGCTGTGCTCGCTGTGAACGCTCTGATCGACATCTCCGGCCTGCACTATCGCTACCCGGGCACCGCCGCCGACGCGCTGGCCGGTCTCGACCTGAGCGTCGCCGAAGGTGAGTTCGTCGCCGTCGTCGGGCCTAACGGCTCGGGCAAGTCGACGCTCGCCCGTATCCTCGGTGGGCTCGCGGTGGCCTCGGGGGGCCACCGCGCTGCGGTGTGCGGCCACGATCTGCTCACGGAGCCGGGCCGCCTCGCGGTGCGCCGTGACGTAGGCGTGCTCTTCCAGAATCCCGAGAACCAGCTCGTAGCGGAGGACGTCGAAGAAGACATCGCCTTCGGCCTCGAGAACCTCGGTCTACCGGCGCCCGAGATCGCGACGCGCGTCGACGAGATGCTCGCCCGGTTCGACCTCGAGGACCTTCGCCATCGCGAGCCCCACTTGCTGTCGGGTGGGCAGAAGCAGCGCACGGCACTGGCCGGAGTGCTCGCGATACCACGTCGGGCGCTCGTTCTCGACGAGCCGACGGCGATGCTCGACCCCGCGGGGCAGGTCGAAGTGCTGGGGGCAGTGGCGCGTGAGCGCGAGAACGGCCTCACGATCGTGCTCGTCACACAGGAGATGGACGAGGTGCTGGGCGCCGACCGGGTCGTGGCGCTGGAGCGCGGCTCGGCCGTCTTCGACGGTCCACCGGCCGAGCTCTTCGCGCGTCCCCAGCTGATCGCCGACCTGTCGCTCGGCTTGCCGGCGGCGGGCGAGGTGGGGCTGGCGCTGATGCAGAGCGGTCGCCGCTTCGTGCGAACGCCGCTCACTATCGATGAGTTGCTCGACGAGCTTGTCGGCTCCGACGGCACTCAACTCACGCTCGGCGGGGTGTCGGAGCACCCGAGCAGCGCCGACGATCCGGCACATGGACGGTGGGAGGCGCACACCGCGGCGGACTCGCCGGCGCCGGCCGGGGACGGCGGTGAGACGTGAGGATCGAGTGCCGCAACGTCACTTTTGCGTACGACGAAGGCGGACGACCCGTGCCTGCCATCAAGGGCGTCGACCTCGTTGCCGAGTCGGGCAGCACCGTGGCCTTGCTCGGACCCTCCGGCTCGGGCAAGTCGACGCTGCTGATGGTCCTGCGCGGGCTGCTCGAGCCCGACGCCGGCGTCGTGGTCCTCGACGGCTCAGTTGCGGCCGACAAGGAGTACGCGCATCGTCAGCGTGAGATCGGGCTGGTCTTCCAGGAACCGGAGACGCAGCTCTTCGCGACGACGGCACGTGACGATGTCGCCTTCGGGCCGCGTCAGCTTGGCTGGCCGGCCGACATGGTGGACGCGGCTGTTGAAGAGGCGCTGGACCTGGTCGGCCTGACCGGCAGCGAGTTCGGCGAGCGCCACCCGTACTCGCTCTCGGGCGGCGAGCAGCGCCGCCTGGCGCTGGCCGGGGTGCTCGCCATGCGACCGAAGATGCTGCTCCTGGACGAACCGTTCGTGAGTCTCGACCCAGGAGCTCGCCGCGACCTTGCCGCCGTTGTACGTCGGCTGGTCGAGAGTGGCATGGGGCTCATGCTGGCGACGCACGACGTCGATCAGGCCTGGTCGCTCTGCGACGAGCGTCTCCTGCTGGTCGGCGGCGAGCTCGTCGCCGCCGGCGATTGGGACTTCGCCGGCGCCGGCGCCGAGCTGCTCGCCGCCCACCGGTTGCGCACACCCTTCTTCGTGGAACTGTGGCGGCGCCTCGGGCGGCCCCTGGCGGACGCGCCGCGGACGGTCGCCATGGCCACGGAGGCGCTGCGATGAGGACCTCGATCGGCCAGTATTACCCTGCCAACTCGCCGCTGCACCGCGTCGATCCACGCGCCAAGTTCGTCGCTGTGGTCGCGCTCGCCGTCGCGCTCTTCACGCGTGATTCGTTCGCGGCGCTGAGCATCTACGGGGCGGCGGCACTGGTCGCGTTCGTCGTCAGTCGTGTGCCGCCGCTGTGGTTCTGGCGGGGTCTCAAGCCCATTCTCTGGTTGGTCGTCCTCACGTTCGTTGCCCAGGCGCTGCTCGCGCGCGGGGAGGCGTTCTACTCGCTCGGACCGATCCACTTGACGAAGCGCGGCATCGAACTTGCCACGTACCTGAGTCTGCGTCTTGTCGTGCTCGTCCTCTTCGGCTCGCTGGTGACGCTGACCACATCGCCGATCTCGCTGACCGATGCGCTGGCCTGGCTAGGGCGTCCGCTGCGTCGCCTGCGCGTTCCCAGCGACGAGCTTGCGCTGATGGTGACGATCGCCTTGCGCTTCATCCCGACACTGCTCGTCGAGATCGAGAAGATCATGCGCGCCCAGAGGGCGCGCGGAGCGGAGTTCGCGCGCGGCGGGCCGTTGCGCCGCGCGCGTGCTCTCGTTCCCGTGCTCGTGCCGCTCTTCGTCGTGAGCTTTCGTCGCGCCGACGATCTGGCGATGGCCATGGAGGCGCGCTGCTACCAGCCCGGCATCCGGCGGACGCGCCTCCATCCGCTGGTCGCCCGCCCCTCCGACTTCGTCGTGCTCGGTGCGGTCGTCGCGATGATCGTCGCCGCGTCGCTGGTGTGAACGTGGGCATGGGGACGGCGAGGACACGCGATTCGCTCAAGCGCGGCGCCGCGGTCGGCGACGAGCGCCGCGCCGTCTACCGGCTCGACCTCGTCTATGACGGAACAGCGTTCAAGGGGTGGGCGCGCCAGCCGGGCCAGCGCACAGTGGAGGACGAGCTGGAACGCGCTGTGGCGACCGCTCTGCGCGAGCGCGTGCGGCTGAGCGTTGCCGGTCGCACGGATGCAGGCGTGCACGCGCTCGCGCAGGTGGCTTCGTTCGCGACGAGCGCCCCTGTCGTGCCGGCGCGTCTGCGGCTGTCGCTCAATGCTCTCCTACCGTCGGACATCGCTGTGACCGCGGTGATCCGTGCCGCCGACCACTTCGTCGCCCGCGAAGCCGCGGCGCGCACTTATCGGTACCGGCTGTGGGTGTCGCCCGTCCGTCCCGTGCACGCGCGCCTCTACGTGTGGAGCCCGCGCGGCGCCGTCGACACGAGCGCGCTGCAGCCGGTAGCTCGAATGTTCGTCGGGCGCCACGACTTCGCCGCTCTCACGCCGTCGGCGCACCTCTATCGCAGTTGCGTGCGCGAGGTCACGGCGGCGG
>Ga0207931_1000039_pt1 | contig 42961 bp, 24 predicted proteins | sample NGESurdeep092012_2_FD_184478 | JGI IMG/M metagenome (GOLD analysis project Ga0207931, IMG submission 184478) | Arctic peat soil microbial communities from Barrow, Alaska - NGEE Surface sample 415-1 deep-092012 (SPAdes) | ecosystem: Environmental > Terrestrial > Soil > Wetlands > Peat ...
AGGCTATTACGGATACAAATGGGCCGAGGTGCTTGACGCGGATGCCTTCAGCCTCTTCAAAGAGAAAGGCATTTTTGACCATGAGACAGCCATGTCATTTCGTCGTAACATACTTGAAAAGGGTGGCAGCAGGGAGCCTGATGAGCTATTCAAAGCTTTCCGTGGCCGTAAGCCTTCCATCAATGCCCTTATAGAAAGAAGCGGTTTCAACAAGACATAAAAAAGGTAGAGACGCCCCAGTTGGGTGCCTCTACGCTAATCTACCAAAATTCAACCCTATACAGGGTCCCAGTATTCTATTACCAGCCAAACGTTTGAGTCAATGTAAAACCTTTGTCTGCATACGTGGCCATCTGAAGACGGCCGACAGGAGCCAAATAAACCCGGTCAGTAAAAGCATCACGGTTAGAAACATTCTCAGGAATGTAGTACCCGATCATATCGGCAGCATTGGTGCCATTATATGTAACAATGGTACCGTCTGCTTTCTTGACCTTCAGCTTACCGACTTTTGAAGGAACTAACCATTCAGTGTATTCAGTCTGGAAGTTAATCCATAAACCCAGCAGCAGATCAGGATTGGTAGCGCCATTCATATAATTAATTTTCTTCCAGCGTTTAATGTCAAGGAGACGCGAGTGTTCGAACACAAACTCCATTCTGCGTTCGCGGCGTATTTCCCATATCAGTGCAGGAACATCCGGGTCACGGTCAGGATCCTCAGGAAGACTGGCCAGAGTCATGGCAGTAGTCTTTTTGACTCCTTTTGCTGTGGCAACTGCATCTAATGGACGACTGCGAATTGCATTAATGGATGCATCTATATCTGCCTGAGCTACAGCCGGACCACCCATCGTAGCTAATTCTGCTTTTGCCTCGATCCAGTTCAGAACAACTTCTGCCAGGCGTATTACCGGAGCATCATTAGTATTGGTGTTGGAGCCATATATTGCAGGATAGGGTCCCGGGTAATAGGTTGGACCCACCCTGTCAATAAACTTATCGGCATAAAGCAGGGTGGCAGACTCCTTCTTCGGGGCATCCCAGAATGTAGCTTCAAAACGGGAGTCACGTGTGGCAACCATATTCTTTATATCCAGCTGGTCAGCATTTGCAACCGTAGATAATTTATATGGTTGACCGTCATTGCATATAAATGACTTTGCGAGCCATAAATTCGGTGCGGGACCTTGGCTTTCAGTGGTATTGGAATAAGAAGCGATATGATGTGTAACACCAATGGCTGCATCATACGTCCTGTACATGATCACCTCTTTGTTACCTGAAAGATTTTCTGATCCGAATAATGCCCGGAAGTTGCTGGTAAATGAATATAAGTTGGATTTCATCACCAGATCAGCTGCGCTTGCAGCCAGGTCAAGGTATTTCTTGGCTTTTTCCTGATTATTTAACTGGTATTTTTGCCATGTGCCTTCAAACAACATGAGTCTTGAAATAAAGGCAGCAGCAATATACCTGTTCAGGTACTGGACATTGCCGTCAGATAAACGCATATTATCCAAAGCATAGGTGAAATCATCATATACCTTATCCATAACAAGAGTTCTGTCGTCCCTGTCTTTATACATCAAATCAAAGTCAGTATCCAGAAGGACCTTGTCATAATAAGGCACATTACCGAAGGTACTTACAAGCCGGCTGTACTCATAACCTCTGAAGAAGCGGGCCACTGCACTCCAGTGGTTATAGGCCTCATCAGTGATATATACACCCTTCATAGCATCTATTCTCTCAAGGAATAAATTTGACTTTCTTACCCATGAGAAGTTCCAGGTAGGACCAGCATAGTCAACTAACCATCCGGAAGCTGAACCGTCGCCTATCTCAGCGTATGAAACTCTGTTTTCAGGAGCTGCAGATTCAAAATTAATCTGCTTCCCTGAAGAAGTGAAGTCGTCTGCAAAATAATAGCCTCTGAGTGACGCATAGCTGACACCCCATGTTGAATTATAACCTACGAAGTAGTTACCGTAAAATCCATTCGCAAACAAACGAAGGTTATTTTCAGATGTCCAGTAGGTTTGGTCATTCATAGTAGTCAGCGATGGTCTGTCCAGGAAATTTTCACAACCTGTGATAAGAAGCCCAGCTGCTACAAGTGTTATGATAGTCAATATCTTTTTCATAGTTCCTCGATTTTAGAAGCTTAATTGAACACCGAATGATGCACTCTTGTAGGTTGGTACGCCTACCCCGGAGCGACCCAGGTTATAGTTTGAGTCATTCCACATGGAATAGCCCTCAATTTCCTCAGGATCAATCGGTATAGTGCCAAGATGGTCAAATGTGAAGAAGTTCTCCAAAGCCGCATATACGCGGAACTTGGTTACATGCACTTTCTCTGTCCATCTGGCTGGAAAAGTGTATCCCAACGTAATGTTTTTTATTCTGAGATATGCCATATTCAGCAGATACCTTGTCTGAACATTCATGTTCAAGGTAGTACTGCTTCCAGCCTGATCATAGGGGCGCGGATAGAATGCGTCAGTTCTGTCTTCCCTCCAGAAATCACCGGCGAAAGCCTGTGGCATGGCACCGTTTGCTGAATAATATCCGGGGATAGCCAGGAAGCCGTCTCCCCAGACCTGGCGCTTGCCCACACCCTGCAAAAATGCAGATAAATCAATTCCCTTATAAAACATGTCAGCGCGGAAACCGTACATATAACGGGGAGTTCTATTTCCGATAATTTTTAAATCACCGTAGTCAGGTTTTCCATCTGCAGCTCTAAGCAGCCGGTTGCCGGGATCAATTACACCGTCACCATTCAAGTCTACAAACTTAACGTCACCCGGACCGAACAAGAAGTTGCCTGCCTGTAATCTTCCCTGAGTTGCCCGATAAGGGTTGGATTGTAAATTAACTGTGTAATTATCTGTGGACATACCGGTAACTAACTTACCCTCACTGTCATATAAGAAATCCCCCTTCTGGAATAGCCGGTCAGTTACATAGCCCCATATTTCGCCATAGGTTTTGCCGACATAGTAGTTATCAATACTTAATGTTGTTCCGTATTCGGTAACTTTCGTAACAGCATCTGATAGCGACGCAACCAGATTGAAACCAAAACCGTTTGTAAACTGATGGCGGTAAGTAGCCTCTATTTCGAAACCTTTGGTTCTCAGTGAACCAAAGTTACTTTGAGGGGCTGTGACTCCGAAAGTTGCCGTGAATCCCTCCTGAGGTACAATCATATTCTTGGTATCACGCTGAAACCAGTCAAAGGTAAGTCCCAGATCGCCATCAAAAAAACTTGCGTCAAATCCCAGATCAAGAGTAACAATATCCTGCCAGGTAACGGAAGCCGAAACAGCACCAGGAGTACTAAACTGGTATAGTTTAGCGCCCGAGACCAGCCATGAGTTTTGCGATCCTGTCATGGTGGGAACATACAGGGAGCCCGGTACAGTCTGGTCACCGATCATTCCCCATGATCCACGCAGTTTTAAGGAGCTGAGCATAGGTTTTGTCCATTCCATAAATGGTTCTTCGTGTATACGCCAACCAGCTGAAAATGAAGGAAACCAGCGCCATTGCAGATTGGTCGGGAATTTTGAGGACCCGTCATACCTGAGGTTTGCCTCTAACAAATACTTATCTTTAAGATTGTAGTTTATGCGTCCGAAGAAGCCTAACTGGGATTCCCAGTACTCTCCGCCACTGGTCGTTTGAGTACCGTAGGCCAGGTCAAACTGAGGATTTTCATAATCAACCAGCTGAGTTGTCTGTGACCAGTTGTAGGCATTTTTCCATGACACCATGTTCATTCCAAGCATATAATTGAGCATGCCAAAGTTGCCAAGGTCAGTCATATAGGTTGTTTTCAGGTTGACTGTATTCCATTTGTCATTTTTAGAATACCTGTAAACATGGTCCGGGTTGGCGCCAACAGCTGTGTATGTGTAGTTGCTCAATTGGAAGGCCGGCATTGCTCCAGGAGCAGAGGATGAAACTTCAGTTCCTGTAGAATCCACATAAATTCTGTTCCCGTCAGCATCATTCTTAACAATGGCGCTCGACCAGCTGTCACGCATTGTATAACGTGTTCCCGGCCGCTTGGTTATGTATTCCTGGTTGGAGTGAGTAAAATCAAGATTGATTGCCCAGTCTTTTAAAGGTTTAATTTCAAGACCCCCGGAAAGACTCATATAATTCGTGCCCTGGGTAGCAGTATTAGCTGTTGCCATTTCCGATGCAGGGCTTCTGATAGGATCACCGTCTTCAGTGGTCATCGGGTATGTTTCTGCCCAGCGATACAGGTACAACCACGGGTCAGCAGTAGTAGAGTTTGTGGCATAGGCGTATCTCTTATCCCTTTGGGAATACAAGGCGCTCGCAGTAACTCTGAAATATTTACTGATATCAGTACCTAAATGAATTGTAGCATTATAACGCTTAAAATCATCAATTTTGGCAGGTTTGTTTATACCTGTCTGATCTAGATATCCCAAACTTATATTGTAGTCTGTGTTGCCCGTTTTACCATTTACGGCCAGGTTATGGTTCTGCGTCGGAGCCCATTCCCGTATCATATAATCGTAAGGGTCATACATTCTCAGACCGATCTTCCGGTTGTTTACATCGTTGTACCAGTCACGTCCGTACAGCATAGGATCATTTGGTTTCACAATGCCAGCCCAATCCTTCTGCCAATCCAGCGCCTTTTGATAACCTTCACGCGTAACATACCAGAATGCTCCGGCAACCGTACCGCCAGTCCGTTCAACAGCGAGCAAGGCATATTCAAAGGCATCAATTCCTGCCATCTCCATTTTTTTGGAAATGTTCTGAAATGACCAGTTTCCGGAATAGTCTACATTCACACTTTCTGTTTTGGCTCCTTTTTTGGTAGTAATCAGGATGACGCCGAAAGCTGCCTTCGCTCCATAAATGGAAGAGGAGGCTGCATCCTTCAATACAGAAATCGATTCTATATCATTCGGATTTAACAGCTGTATTGAAGGAATTTCAACGTTATCCACCAATATCAGAGGTGCTGATCCGCCCTGCAGTGATCCTAACTGACCGCGAATCTTCATTATCGGGTCTGATCCTAATTCACCGCTTGGAACGACAACACTGAGGCCGGGAGTGCTTCCCTGAAGTCCGCGGCCAACATCTGCGATCGGCCTTGCCTCTAATGTCTTTGCATCAACCGACGATACGGCACCAGTGAGGTTGGCTTTCCTCTGCGTTCCGTAGCCCACTACAACGACTTCATCAATAAGCGTAACATCAAGGCTGAGATTAACATCAATTCTGTTTGATGAGCCGACTGTTACTTCTTTGGGAGTATACCCTACAAACGTAAACTGCAGGATCTGACCTTGTTGAACATTTATGGAGTAAGAACCACCCGGACCAGAAAGGACTCCCGTAGTTGTGTTCTTAATGACCACATTCACGCCAGGCAACGTTTCATTGGTACTGGCGTCTGTCACAATGCCTGTCACTGTCTTGGGTTGCGCAAAAATGCTTTGCGTAAGCAAAAGCCCCAAAACCGTGAACAACACAAATAGTTTTGTTTTCATGTGATTTGATTTAGGGTTAAATAGATTGGTTAGGTTATTTATTATTTATGGAGAATTCAGTATTTCTATCTTAAAAGCAAGTTACAGGTTTTCTCATGAGGTTGTATTTCAGATCTTATTTTTTTTCTCAACTATTCCAATGCCAGGTCTGTCAGGCAGGGTCACCTTTCCGTCAACAATAGTCATCCCTTCGTAGATATCATTGCTAATCAAAAGGTTGCCGTCAAGGTCAGCCCAGTCGGCCAGCGGTGAGAGTTGTGCTGCAGCTGTTACTGCACATGAGGTTTCAGTCATACATCCGACAAGTATCTTCATACCCATCTGTCTTGCCATGGTGATCATCTTATACGCTGCGTTCATCCCTCCGCATTTCATCAGCTTCACGTTGATACCTGAATAGATCCCTTTCATGGACAGCAGATCCTGCACAGTCTGAAGTGCCTCATCAGCCAGTATCGGCAGAGGACTCCTGGCTGTCAGCCAGGCGATATCATCTACCTGTTCTTTCGGCAGGGGTTGCTCAACGAACTGTACCCCTCTCCCGCTCAGCCACTGAACCATCTCAAGAGCCTTTTGCTTATCCTTCCACCCCTGGTTGACATCTGCATATAATGGCACATCCGTCACTGAACGGACCGTTTCAATCATCTCTTTATCGTTGTCTCTTCCGAGCTTGACCTTTAATATTTTGAAGGCCTTTGCTTCGAGTGTCTTCTGCCTCACTACCTCTGCCGTATCAATGCCAATGGTGAAGCTTGAATTTGGCGTTTTCACAGGGTTAAGCCCCCACAGTCTGAACCATGGCTGGCCAAGCAGCTTACCGGTAAGGTCATGAAGAGCGATATCAACAGAAGCTTTAGCGGCATGGTTACCCGGCGTGATGCCCTCAACATAGTCAAGGATATCTTCCATCAGGAATGGGTCAGTAAACTGCCCGAGATTTACCTTTGAAATAAACTCTGTCACGGACTTCAGGCTTTCACCAAGATAGGGAGGCATTGATGCCTCACCAAAACCTGTCACTCCGTCATACTCAATGGTTGTGAGTATGCCGGGTGTTGTGGTTCTCGAATTTGCCGCAACCGTAAATACATGTCTGAGCTGAAGCTCATAAGGTTTGAAGCTTAACTTTAATCCTGCACTGCTTTTCTTTGCTGAATTGGTCTGCTTGGCTGACATGTCCGTTGTTGAAGTTGAGCATCCTGCCAATAAAGCTCCGGTTGCCAGTCCTCCGATTTTAATGAAATCTCTTTTCTTCATGTTAAAAATACCAGCGATGCTGTGAAACACGTTCAATTCCCTTCCCCGGCGTAACGCCAATAACCCTCTTCGCTCCGAGGAGTGTTGAAGCGCGGTATTGGCTGTAGTTTACCCGCGTCGAATCAAGGCTGTTGATCCTTACCATCCCTGATGAATGTATAAACTCAGTATCACCTATATACATTCCAGTATGGGTTATTCTCTTTTTACCATCGTTCATCCGACCGAAGAAGAGCAGGTCGCCAGGTGCCAGTGAATCACAACCATGTTCAATACTTCTTTCAGTTCCATATCTGTACTGACCTGAGGCATCGCGGGCAAGAATTACTCCGCCAGTGAAATAAATGGTTTTTGTAAAGCCGCTGCAGTCCATTCCCTTGGTTGAAGTGCCGCCCCAGAGGTAAGGAGAGCCCATCATAGTACGGGCAAAAGCAATCATCAGGTCAGCCACAGGCTCTGCTTTTTCAGCCCATACCCTGAAGTCAGAGGCCTCATTCTTTCTTATCCTGCCTTCCCGTCCGTCAGGAAGTACAACGCTGTAAAAGTCTTTCACCTCACCGGTTTTTTTCAACACACACCCAAGAACGATATCTGATACCGTCTGATCATAACTGTCAGTAATGACTCCCGTGTTTTTAAGGAATATAAGCCTCTCACTGCTTTTCCATGCAGCCATCTCATTATCACTAAGTTCAGCTATTGCATCGTCGCCAGTCCATCCCAGATAAGCATCCGGCGTCTGAATAAATAGCCACCCTCCGCTCCTGTTAAGTATCTTTACCGGGGTACCCATCAACGGCTGGGTTGCCATTTCAGCGCCATTAGAGGGTTCGGTCCTCATGTTGCAGACACTTATAGTAACAAGACCCCAGGGTTTCTTCACCACTGAAGTGTCGGGCAGGACAGTTATACTATCATTATATTTATAGCCAGACCGGTTGAGCAGTTCAATAACCTTATCCTTTGCTTCGGGCAGGTTGGTCTCACCCCTGACAGTAATAACCCCGCCCTCAGACATGGTTAATGAAAGGTCGCAAAGTGATTCCATATGCTGAGGTACCATGACAGCTGAGAGAGAATCTATCTGATTCTTAATCTCTGAAGGAACCTCTTTGTTATGGCATCCTGTAAGCTGAAGAGCAGACAGAATGATGATCAGGTATTTACAGGGTCTCATAAAATGTTGTATTACATCTTACAAATTCAAATATAAAAAAATATCATATTCAAGTCAAGGGCAGGATGAAATTATTTACTTTAGTGAACCGGAAGAAAAAAAATGAATCGTATGAACACCTTAATTAAACTATCCAGGTCTTTGATGATACTTATCCTTGCGATGTCAGGACCAGGAGTTCTGAGAGGGCAAATAGTTGAGACAGGTCTTGAGGGGCTCATGAAGAGTGATTTTGAAATTCTTAAGGGGAAAAGAGTTGGTCTCGTGACCAATCCCACAGGTGTAGACCGCTACCTCAGGTCAACGGTTGACATCTTGTTTAATGCTCCCGGCGTGACGCTTTCTGCCTTATTTGGCCCTGAGCATGGCGTCAGGGGAGAATTCACAGCAGGAGAGTATGTGACCTCGGAAAAAGACCCCGCTACCGGTATCCCTGTTTACAGTCTTTATGGAAAGACCAGAAAACCCACCCCGGAAATGTTCAGGGATATTGATGTTATTGTCTATGATATTCAGGATATTGGTTCGAGGTCATATACCTTCATCAGTACGCTCGGCCTTGTCATGGAAGCTGCAGCAGAGAGCAACATACCAGTGGTTGTGCTTGACAGGCCGAACCCGCTGGGCGGCATACGGATGGAAGGTGCAGTGACAAGGCCGGGATTCATTTCTTTTGTGAGCCAGTTTGAAATACCTTATATTCATGGACTTACCGTAGGGGAGCTGGCCCTCTTCCTTAATGGCGAAGGGATGCTGGCCAACGGAATAAAGTGTGACCTGAAAGTGGTTAAGATGACCGGCTGGTCGCGTAATATGTACTTTGAAGAGACAGGTTTGCCATGGGTACCTTCATCACCCCATGTACCATACAGGGACTCTCCTCTCTTTTATCCTGCAACCGGTATTGTGGGAGAGTTATACACGGTAAGCATAGGAGTAGGTTACACCCTGCCTTTCCAGCTCTTTGCAGCGGAGTGGATCAATGCTGACTCACTTGCATCCACCATGAATAGCCTTAAACTGCCGGGAGTGATCTTCAGACCTGTCCATTATAAACCTTATTACAGCACCCTCCAGGGAAAGATGGTGCACGGTGTACAGATACATCTAACTGATGCAACGGTTGCTCCTCTTTCACTGCTTCAGTTCTATCTGATGCAGGAGGCCCACAGCCTGTGGCCTGCAATGAATGTCTTCGAGATGTGCGATCCGTCACGTCTTGCAATGTTTGACAAGGTTTGCGGCACTGACAGCGTGAGAATTGCGTTCGCCAGATCTTTCAAAGTCAGCGATATCACAGGCCTCTGGACAAATGATATCCCTGCCTTCAGGAAGAAGGCTTCGAAGTATTATTTATACGACTAGTCAGTTTTAAAGTGCCTCTCCCTCGACGCTCTTTTCAAGTTCACGGGCGTATTTCAGGAACTCATCGAAACGCATTTCCTTATAATAAACCATTCCGTGCGTACCTCTGATCTTAGGGCTCTCATTCTCATAAAAAAAGTCTTTACCTAATATCAGCTGAACCTGCTTGAACTGTTCAACCCATACCTGCTGCGAGAGATCGCTGAAAGGTCCGTCGTAGGCCGGACTGGGAAAAGAGGCGTTTACCTGGCTCACATAACAGTCACGGAACGACTGGTTCAATACGGCCATGGAGTTAAGTGAAACCGGGATAAAAACATTTGCCTCGTAAGGCAGGAATCTGTACCATACATTCCGGTAGCCTATTATTCTTAGTCCTGAAAGGTCCTTTTCCAAACTCCATTGTCTGAGAGCTTCAGCAATAGCCTGGAGGACCTTATAATGGGTATCGGGACCAGAGCCTTCAGGGTCGAATGCAAGGCTTATAATTGTCGGTCGAATACGCTTCAGGAGCTGCAGAATCGGTTCAACGTCCCTGTTGCGGTCAGGCTGCTGGGTAAAGATATCACCTGTATAGAATCCTAGGCGGAGATGCTCAATGTTTCGCACCGGAACACCATAATGAGCCCACACAAGCTCTTCTTCAAACTCCCTCAGCATTCCCTTAAGCCTCTGGATATCGGGAGGATTCTTTTCACCGCTGTAACTTGCGCTTATAAGTTCGATATTCTTCTGTATCTGTCTGATCAGCTCATCTTTTGATTTCAGCTTATAGATATCGACCATTGCTCTGACTATCCTGTGGCAAGCTCCCCTGAGTTTGCCCGCATCGTCCTTGTCGGCCACTTTATCCAGATAATGGCTTACGTCCTTATCCCACTTGAATTTATATCCGCTTTCAAAAAAGTCCGGATAACGCAGCATCTGAATTTTATTGACCGAAATCAGACAGAGTGTTTCCTCAAGAAGCTGCAGCAACATATGGTTGGTGACTGCATTAAAACCGGAGGTAAGCACAGAAAAATGGAACCTGTTGGTTATTTCCCTAAGCTGTGGAATTATAGCCGGAAAAATCCCCAGCATTATATCATCATGGTGCGGCCCTGTGTGCAGAAAAACAGCATTCTTTTCTCCTTTCAGTCCGGCCTCCATTTTTTTCTTTGTCGATTCAATCACGTCCGTAACCCTGTCCATGCTCAGGTCAGGTATCATAGAGCAGTACTCATCATTTTTCAGATCCTCCAGAACCAGTTTATGTGCATATTTGTCAATCTTCTGGCAAAGATCATAAACAGCCCTTTCTGTCTTTTCAAAGGTCCATTCGCCTTCCCTGTAATATTTCTGGATGCTGTCATTAAGCTGAACTGAGGCTCCCTCAGTAATGTAAAAGCGTGCATTCTTCAGGCTCTGCAGAACGGTGGCAGGATACAGATCGTCAGGGCTGTTTTCAAGTGCATTCTTAACAACAAGCGCCTTGGAATCGCCGGCCGCAAAGATCACTGAAACAGCGTCGGGATTATGAGTTATTGTCCCTAATCCGATTGTAATTACCAGCCTGGTTCTCGAAACCTCAATGCCTCCGAGATCACCTGCTGATGCCGCCTGAGTCTCAAAGTTGGTAGCCGTAAGCCTGGTGGTTGAATTATGATCACTTCCTCTGGTGTTAAAAGCAATGTGTCCGTCAGGGCCTATGCCCCCAAGGAAGAAACCTATACCTCCCATGGCACGGATCTGTTTTTCATAGTTAGTACACCAGTTGTCTACCATAAAAATTGATGCCTGCTGAAGTTTTTCAAAGGGATTCAGGGCTTCCCTGTTTCTCAGGGAAAGGTCTATAATGTTATCCGGGAACACCTCTGAATAATGTTTTCCGTCTGCCAGTGTTATCTCATCGGTATTTATAAGGAGGGCTTTTGACGGATCGAGACCAAATCCATCGATGTAGTATTTCCTGACATAATCAAAGAAGCTGTTATGCTGTTTCGGGTTTATAGGGTAGAACTCATCTATCTGAATGAAATGAAGACCTTTCAGTGATGGTTTCTTTTTCAGGAGCAGGCCGTTCTTTTCCCTTATTTTCTGAGCCTCCGGCTTCTCCCAGTTATTCAGGAGGTATTGTGTCCATTTGATGAAGTACTCGGGAGTTTTTCCAGTAGGGAGGCTGATGACTCCATCAGGATGGCCAGCTACCCATTCGATGAACCTCAGTGAAGTCAGCAATCCGAGATCCGGGAAATTTTTTACGACGATGTAAGGCAGCCTCGTGGTGAACTGCTTTCTTCCCGAATGATCAAAGAATGCCTTTTCAACTTTCGTAAATAGTGCCGTATTCATATCCGTGATTTTTTAAATTGTCAATTTCATTTTATCAGGGCATTGTACATCACCTCCACGGGATGTAGCGCTTTTCTTCCTGTACCATCAACAATGTGATGGCGACATGATGTTCCTGAGGCAGCAATAACGGTTTCCTCCGAAGCGCTCCTGACGGCCGGAAACAACACCATCTCTCCTATCTTCATGCTCAGGTCATAATGCTCTTTCTCGTACCCGAAAGCTCCTGCCATTCCGCAGCATCCGTCGTCAATCTCATCAACATGATAATTAGCCGGCATGGAGAGCATACGGTGTGTCGGTTCTGTTGAGGCAATGGCCTTCTGCTGGCAATGCCCGTGAAGCAATATCTTTAATGTCCTGTCAGTAAACTGTTCAGGAATGATGTTACCCTTATCAGCTTCCCTGCAGACAAATTCCTCAAAGAGGAAAGCATTACGGGCGATTGATCTGGCATCCTCTTCAAACTGTCTGCCTGCCATCTCAGGATACTCATCGCGGAAAGCAAGCAGCGCTGAAGGTTCAATACCTACCAGGGGATGCTCATCGTTAATAATATCCTTAAGCAGTTTTATATTGTTGACTGCGATTTCTTTTGCATTCCTGAGCAGTCCCTTCGAAAGGAATGTGCGTCCGCTCTCTTTATGGCGCGGTATAGTCACATCATAACCAAGACTTTCGAGAAGCATTACTGCTTTAATGCCAATGTCGCTGTCGTTGTAGTTGGTAAACTCATCGGCAAAGAGGCAGACACTGCCTTTAGTATGGGCAGGGCGCTTCCTTATTTTAGTGTGCCTTTTCTCCCATTTACGCAGCGTGACAGACGACAGGGCAGGTATGGAGCGTTTTGGTGAAAAACCTATCATGCGTTTAAACAGCGGCGTGTCCGTCAGGAAGTTTGTCACCGGGCGAACTATCATTCCCGGAACATACAGCCTTGGCAGCCATGCTATCAGCCATGCGCGGAAAGGAACGCCGCGGATATCATAATAGTGCTGCAGGAATTCAGCCTTGAATCTGGCCATATCGACATTGGACGGACATTCAGATTTGCAGGCCTTACAGGAAAGACAGAGGTCCATGACCCGGTACAGCTCCTCATGGTCAAAATGGTTTTTCCTGTCAGACCTGGTCAGAAATTCCCTCAGCATATTTGCCCTGGCCCTGGTCGATTTATCCTCATCACCTGTTGCCATGAAGGTGGGGCACATTGTACCGCCCATAAGGGCGCTTTTACGGCAATCGCCTGAGCCACTGCATTTCTCTACAGCATACAGCAAGCCCTTCTCTTCCGGGAAATCGAACACCATTCCTGGAATCCTGTTCCTGACCCCGGATGAATATCTGAGGTTTTCCGTTATCGGGGGAGTGTCGGTGATCTTGCCGGGATTAAAGACATTGTGCGGATCCCAGGTATTTTTCAGTTCCGTGAGGAGGTTGTAATTATGCCTGCCCAGCATAAGAGGTACAAACTCTCCCCTCAACCTGCCATCGCCGTGCTCGCCGCTGAGTGAGCCGCGGTACTTCTTGACAAGCTGAGCCATGCCATCGGCGAGACCGTGGAATATCCTGACATCATCAGCGTCCCCCAAGTCAAGGAGAGGACTCAGGTGCATCTCGCCTGTGGCGATATGTGCGTAATAGGCACAGCTGATACCGTACTTATCAAGCATCTGTCCGACTTCTGCAATGAAATCCGGATAGAGCTCGGGAAGGACGGCGGTGTCTTCGATGACCTGCACGCTTTTCCTTGAGCCGGGAATATTAAGAAGCACACCCAGGCCTGCTTTTCGGAGCTCCCATACCCTGGAGATCTCGTCTGCACCGGTGTAGACGGGGAAATAGTAACCGTAACCTGCATCGGTCATATCTTTCTGAATGGCTGCCGCAGTCAACTGAATCTCTTCGACAGTCGGTCTGAGTATCTCTATCAGAAGTACAGCCTTTGGATCACCCTTTACAAAAAAGCGGTTCCTGTTCTGCTCAATATTATCTTTTGTACAATTAAGTATGTAATCATCAATAAGTTCGATAGCCGACGGCTGGTGATTAAGAGCTAGTATATTTGCTCTGACTGCGTCCTGCAGGCTTGAGAAATGAGCGCACATAAGACCTGTTTTTCCCTTGTAAACAGGCACCAGGTTCAGCTTCATTGAGGTAGTGAATGCCAGTGTTCCTTCCGAACCCGCCAGGAGGGTGCAGACATTTATCTTTTCTCCGTTTCCTGAAAAAGGATCTGTATAAAGCAGGCTGTCAAGTGCATAGCCGTTATTGCGCCGCCTGAGCTTCGGATGAGGGTATTCCTTTATTATTTCCTCTGCGTTATGTGTATCAGAGAGAGTATTCCTGAGGTTCATATAAATGCGTGTCTCAAGAAGGCCGGGATCTCCGCTGCACTTTGCATTGAATTCATCAGTTGTCAATGCCCTGAAAACAACCTCAGAACCGTCAGAAAGCACCGCTTCCACTTCAAGGATATGATCTCTTACACTTCCATGGATTAAGGAGTGTGCACCGCATGAGTTGTTACCAAGCATGCCTCCCATACAGCAACGGTTTGCTGTTGAGGTCTCAGGTCCGAACTGCAGTTCATACGTGGCAAGATACTTATTCATCTCACCAAGGATGACGCCCGGCTCAACTTTGATCCAATGCTCTTCCAGGTTTAATTCAAGTATACGCTTCTGGTACTTTGAAATGTCAACTACTATGCCGGGCCCCACCACCTGACCTGCAAGCGAAGTACCCGCTCCGCGGGGGATGACAGATGTTCCCTCACTGCGGGCAAATGCAATTATCTTCCTGATATCATCAATGCAGGCAGGTCTTGTTACTGCAAGAGGCATCTCGCGGTAAGCAGATGCATCCGTGGCATAAAGGATACGCTGCGTCTCATCAGTGTAAAGATCACCTTTAATCTCCTTCCTTAACCTCTCAAACCTACTTTCCACATTCATAACAGAGTCTTCAGTCCTGTCTATTCTTTCCTCTTCAGTCCGAACGCGGGATCTATCTTAAGAAATTTTATCGCAATTAATCCTGGTACTGCACATAGGATCACGTAAACAAAGAAGTGCTGATAACCGCCGAGAAGCTCCAGCATTTTACCGGATACCATACCCGGCAGCATCATCCCCAGAGCCATAAGCGATGTGCCAATGGCAAATTCTGCGGTTTTGTATTTGCTTTCTCCCACAAAATGAAGCATGTAAAGCGAGTAGCCTGTGAAACCGAATCCGTATCCGAACTGCTCAAGTGCTATGGAGAGATAGATGCCTAAATTGCCGGGCATTGGCTGCGTAAATGACAGGAAGATATAAACACTGATAGGAATGTTCATGGCAAGGGCCATAAACCATATCAGTTTCTTGAGTCCGTACTTTGAGGCCACTATGCCTCCAAGGATGCCTCCCGCAGTCAGGCAGAGCATTCCTATGGTACCGTAGGCTATACCGTATTGCGCCGAGGTGAGCCCTATACCTCCTGCGCTTCTCGAGTCAACAAGGAAAGGAGTAGCCACCTTCACCAGCTGGGCTTCGCCAAGCCTGTAAAGAAGGAAGAATATCAGGGCCGGTCCGATACCCGGTTTTGTAAAGAAAGAGACAAAAACTTCCTTGTACACATTCCAGCCAATCTTCTCTTTAGTACTGTGCTCGTCCGGACGGGGCAATGCAAAGCGGTTGTAGAATGCAAGCAGAAGCAGCACCAGGCCCAGCACAGCCAGCGAGACAGTCCAGCTGAAGGCTATATTGCCGGCGGTGATATTAAACTCTGACCTGGCTTCACCGGTAAGGTTATGATGTGATTTCAGGGAGAGGGCTGCCGGCACATTCCAGTTCTGGCTGGTGAATTCAAACCTTCCTGTCTGGTTCCTCGGAATGTCAATATCCTTACTGCCTCCCTTGCGTGTCATGTTTACCACAATGGTCTTCCCTTCCTCCGGCGGTGCTGAGAGTGCAACATAGATCACCGCTGAGTCAAGCTCTGTTTTTCCGGTTTTATAAAGAGGTACGGTAATATTATCAGGGAACAGCAGGATTTTCGGCTCACCTGTGGCAGGTTTTATATTGATTGTGGAAGGGTCAAACTGAATGAACGAATCAGCAGGTACTGACCGTGCTTCAAAAGGAACCGGATCAAGTCCTGTATTTTTCTGTACCGTACCTGCTACCAGCGGTACCAGACCCAGTGCAGTCAGCATGGCAAAACGATAGAACGTGCTGCGGATGCCAACGAAGAAAGCCTGCTTATGCTGGTCAAGGGCATACATGTAAAATCCATCAGCGGCAATATCATGACTTGCAGATGAAACGGCTATCAAAGCAAATATCGCAAGGGTGACCGGGTAAAAGAATTTAACCGGCATTGCCAATCCCGCTCCAAGGAATGCCAGGGCAAGCAAAAGCTGAGTCCATACAACCCAGTTACGTTTGGTGGATACAACATCAATATACGGACTCCAGAGCGGCTTGATAGCCCATGGAAGATAAAGAAGGCTGGTCCAGAAGGCAAAAGAAGCAATTGAGATACCCATGGTCTTGTAAATAAGACCTGATGTGATCATCACGATGCTGTACGGTATTCCCTGGTAAAAATAAAGAGTGGGGACCCATGTCCAGGGAGAGCGGTTTTTGTCTTGTGCTGCCATACTGAATTATAACCTGCTAAATGTGTAACCTTTTTTTGAAAAATATTCAATGATCTCACCCAGCCTCAGGTACAGTTTATCAGTCCGTCCAGGATCGGTTCCGGGGTGGATAAGTACCAGAGCCCCGTTAAGACCCTGAGGGGAATCTGTCTCGAAGCTTTTCAACTTCTGTATCAGTTCATCGGAAGACTTGTAGTTTTTCATACCGGGGGTTGTGTAATCTGCATTTGTACCGGTGCCCGGGGTAAGGTTCACCAGTGCAAATCCCATCTCAGCGCTCCAATTGCTTATTGCGCTGTTATACCACTCGTAGGGTGCGAGAAAATACTCCGGCTTATGTTCCTTCAGTCCTGCCTTATATAGCTCAGTAAAGTTTCTCTTCAGATCAGTGTTGAACTGCTCCTTTGTCACAAGCAGTGTATCGCGGTTCTCCCATGGAATATAAAGGAGATGACCGTCAGAGTGAGGACCGAGATAATGCCCGCCGGAGATGATCTGCTTTATAACTGACTTGTACTTTTTATTTCTCAGGAAGTTACCCGTCAGAAAGAAGGAAGCCTTTATTTCATGGCCATCAAGGGTATTCAAAATATGTTCAAAACCTTCGCCATATTCATCTGCAGAGAAAATCAGATAAATAACTTTCTTGTCCTCACCTTTTCTTATAATGGCTCCATAGTCATCTACGACATCATCCGGGTTTTTCTCACTCACTTTCCTGCCTTCCTTTTCAAGGGTCGATAAATAATAGCTCAGGCCGGCAGTACCGTCAAGGGTAGGTTCATTGGTGCTGTAGTCGCCAATGTCATCATGATATACAATGTTCCCGTTCTGGAAAGATTCATATGGGTCAGGTTTCTGAAGTGAGAGGCCTCTGAGGTTTTCATAAATACCTTTATATACCGGTCCGTCAACCAACCCTCCCCAGGTCGGCTCTCCAAGGTATAGTGTAACTGCAGAATGCGGATAAAGGGGATAGTCTCCGCCGGCCGGAAGCCCGGAGATCATTGAGGTGCCCCAGGGATTACATCCGAAGAGCCAGTCCCTTAATGCTGCTTCCATATAAAGGAAGCGCTTGTCACCGGTAGCTTCATTATAAAGCCTGCACTGCGTAAGAACAGCCGAAACGTAATTATTTGAACACCAGACGAAGGGTATCCTGACCTGGAAGACGTCATTGGCATCACGTTTGTCAATGATATCCAGTCCTTTGCGCATGAAGTCGAGGTACTTCTGAGAATACTCCGTTGCTGACATGCCCATATTTGCATGCCCAAGGTTCACAAAAGGATAGTACTGGTAATGCCTTGCGGTGTCTTTCTCAATCCACGGCGTGTAAGGTTCAAGTGTCCCCCAGTAGTCAGCCTTCTCAAGAAAATCCTCCTTACCTGTCAGGCTGTAAAGTTCCCATGCTGCCAGCTCAAGGTCATCGACATAGTTATCTTCCTCATAGAAATAGGGTGAGACATTACATGCTGTCTGTGTGGCTCCAAGATCAGTAAGGGCGAACTCAAAAGCATCGGTTGCCTTTGCAGCCATCCTGGCTGCAAATGACGGATCTCTCTCTGTAAAGACCTTTGCTCCCATGGCAAATACCGAGGCAAACTTGCCGGCGGTTGAAGAGACGCCCTCAGTGCGGTTCTTGAAGGCAGCCAGACCCTGAGGTTTTCCTGTGACAAAATAGACCGGCCTGTAAGGTCCGAGACCATAATCTGCCTTATCAAGGTTTGGCAGGCGAAAGCCCCTGTGATCACGGTCATCAGCCACCTGATTGTACATTATTCCACTGTCAGGATTCATCTTCAGCAGCCACTCAAGTCCCCATCTCGCTTCATCAAGGATATCAGGTATGCCGTTGCTGCCTAGAACACCCGAGGCATCATGCTTATCTCCATAAACTTCAGGTGACCTGACATAGGCAAACATCATCTGGTAAACTGATGTAGCCGTAGTGGCTGTGTATCTGAGATGATCGCTGGCATCATGATATCCCCCTACCACATCTATTACCGTGCCTGAGAGTGTCGGATGGTCAACAATAATTCCGTCGTGAGTATGACAGGAGTCAGCGAGGAACGGATTGTAACCGCAATGTTGCTCCCGGATATAATTAAGGATATAATCAGCAGTACCGTCATATACGCCGGCGTCGATGCAAAATGTCTCAGAGTTAGTGCCTTCATAGCTGATGTAGTATCCTCCGGGAGTGGTCAGGTCTGAGAAATCCAACCTCGCAGCTGATGCCATTCCCCAGGCTGAACCGTCATAAATGGCAGCCTTGCCTTTGAAGACGGTTTTGTCAGTAAGGGCGTCACACACCGTGAAACCAGGTCCGGCACCCTGGTCCTGTGAGATATAGACGGCAACCTTAACCGATGAGGGCAGATAACCAAGCTGGTTCACCCTTATCCATGACCCCGCCTCCACACTGCAGAGCATAAGACAGAGAAGCATTGAAGATAAGGCTGCTTTTCTCATTTCAGTAGATCTTTTTAAGTGTAGCGTCTGTGAAATAATGCATAAGGATACCATTGTATGAATATCCTGATGCACCCATTACGGCTGCACCTATCTGGCACAGCCCCACACCGTGGCCCCAGCCGGCACCGTGAAGAATGAAATGTGACTCACCTTTTTCAAAACGCTTTTCAACAAGGAAGGCCGAGCTGTAGAGGTGTGTCTTTGAGAGCGCCTTCCTGATCTCCAGCTCTTTGCCAATGATCATGGTCTTTCTTTCTCCCTTTATCCGGAGTCTGACTATACGCCCTGAGGTGCCGCGTGTGATAGGTTCAATGTCAGTGATCAGTCCGAAGTCAATGCCAGTCTTCTCTCTGACAAGTATGCTCAGTTCTTCCCGGGGATAAGTGACCTTCCACCTGAAAAAATCATTTGTCTCCTGATCATAATTATTGAGAACCTGTTTGAGTGTCTCTTTATCTTTCGTGTTACAGAATGCATCGGGGGCACCCGTGATCCATTTCACAGCATTTGCTTCCCTTGTAAGATCACCGTTGAAGCCGGAAGGCATATTCTTGTTATCGATGACTTTCTGAAGGTAAGGGTGGCTTACCTGCTCCCAGGCATTCTCGAAGAGTTCGGTGATGCCACCGCAGCATTTTGAGTAACGAGCATCGCATATCTGACCGTCATTCATCAGAACCTCCCCGGATGTTTCAAGAACAGCCTGCTCAACAACAGGTGTTGAAGCCCTGGTGATTCCCTGGTAACGCTGGCAGTGGTCATCAGCGCAGACGTCAAAGTTATCATGATCCTCACGGTCATACCACCTTATGATTTCAGTATCTGTTACGATGCTGTTCCTGTATTTCTCCTCTCCTGCTTTCAGCCCGGCAGTCTTCTCCATCTGTGCCAGCAGCCAGCTGCGTGAGATAACTGCATGGGCCTTAAGAAGCTCTGCGGATGATGTGGCACTCATCTCTGATGATATCACACTTAGCAGATATTCTTCCACCGGGAGGATGTTTACGGCAGTGATGTGGTCATTTTCAATAATGAATCTCAGGTCGCCGCGAAACGTCTGATCCTCGTTGCGCTGCCAGTGAAATGCTACGCCGATGGTTACCGCATGAAGAGTGAAACTGTTGCTTTCAATATCTTCCGGGACAAATGTTAATTCCGCGCCTGCGTCAATGACTTCCGTTCCATCACTAAGAATAATCCTGCTGTCCTTAAGCAGAGCAGTCCACTGTCCGGTAAACCTGTGGCCACCCTCAGTAAAGTATCCGTTCAGCGTGAATGTGAGTCCGCTGCCGGATACAATCCCGACGCTTATCTCCGGTGCTTTGCTGATCGTCATAAGATGTCGGCGGTTAATGATGAAATCTCCCTGTCGGTCAGGCAGGTCTGCATGAATATTACGGATATATCTGTTGATGTGATTTTAATGAAGTCTTCCTCCCGTGGTGTAATGAAAACACCTCCCATATCCACTGCGGCCGGGCTCAGCAGAATTTTGTCCTTACCCTCGGCGAAATAGCATGACGGTCTGTGCAGCTTGCGCGGAATCACATGGATAATCCAGGTGTTGTCGCTGAAGGAAGCGAGTATGTTCAGCATCGGCTCAGGTCTGTCAGGCTGTGTGAGTGCAAACCTTTTATAGAAAATCCCGAATATTGATGCAAATGCCTCTTTATCAGTTCCTTTCAAAGTCATAATACCTCTTCCGTACTTCTGCCACACCCATAATTCAGCTCCATAATCGACTGCCACCATCCTGCACAGACTTTTGTTCCCAAAATCTGTCTCTATCGGAAGAAAGCCTTTATTCCCGGCCTGGAAATGCAGGTGATCAGGTGCAGAAGCTCCGCACTGAGGTCCGTTGTAAAAGATAACAAACCCGGGCAGCGCTTTTGCCAGTTCAAGCATGGTCGTGAAGTTGCCGGCGATGCGCTGGTCAGTGTGAGTGTCACTGACAATTGTGAGGTGCCTGTTGAAGATGGGAAAGGGATTGATCAGGATATCATAATCCTTTTCAAAACGGAGCCCTCGCTGCTGCGGCGGCCTGTTTTTTTCGCAGAGAAAGCACGGCCTTGCTTCTATCGAACCGGCATCAACCTTGGCTGCGGAAGAAGTTATGCGGCCCGAATTAAATTGCACTGTGACTTCAAACTCCGCAAAGAAGATCTTCCTGATCTTTACATTATCAAGCTGGCGGTAGTTATTGCGTGCAAGGTCCCACTCGTTGAGCTGACCGGCAAAAAGGTCGCTGACGCCCGTTGAATAATCTTTCATTAGCGGTTTATTTATTGCTGCTGCCCATCATTCGTTTTCTTGCAACAAGCTCAATGGTTCTGATTTTATCCTTATATAAATTATGCATATTCATCCTGTTCACATCAAGGGCCGCATCGGAGTTCTCATCCCATCTGCGGCAGAGGTACAGGGGCTCATAGATACGTCCTATCTGGTAGTGGCGGCTGATTGCCAATCCGACTGCATAATCCTCGCCATAGCTTACATTCGGCACCATAATGCTACGCAGCACAGGAGTGTAGAAAGCTCTGGGTGCTCCGAGACCGTTAATCCTCAGGGCATTGTTGCGACCGTTTTCCGGAGTCCATTCTTTGTGATCAATCAGTCCCGGAGGTATATCCTGCAGTTCAAAGTTCACCATCCTGTAAGAGCCTACAACCATTGCGCACTGCTGCTCATAAAAAGCATCGATGACCTTTGTGATAACCTTGTCATCAATGTAAAGGTCATCACTGTCAAGCTGTATTGCAAACCTGCCGCACTTTTCACTGAAAACGGCCTCGTTCCAGCATCCTCCAATGCCCAGGTCCTTTCTCTCAGGAATTATATGCACCAACTTGCTGTCGTCGGCAAATGATCTTATGACATCAGTTGTGCCGTCGGTTGAATAATTATCAACTATGATAAGGTTAAACCTGTATTTTGTTTTCTGGCTGAGGACCGATCTGATGGCGTCGCTTACGGTCCGGACCCTGTTTTTCACAGGTATGACCACAGATGCATCAAGCTCAAATTCCTGATCCTGAAATTTTATTTCCCGGAAAACAGGTTTCAGCCATGCATTGATGCATTTAAGGTGATGCGTGCAGGCTTTCTCCATCTCAATCTGCACCGCCCTGTTACGAGGATCGACATAGTCAAACTGCTTCTCGCCTGTTTTGCGGACATCAGTCTCTACCTCAATATAAAGCATTTCCTGGATATGTACCAGGACATAATCCTGTGAGACTTTCAGCCTCAGATCATACAGTCCGGCGAAGCTGTAATTCTCTTCCATGCGGCTGCATGCATTCGCAAAAGCCTTCGCATTGTAAAGAATTACCGAGCCAAAGTTGAAGTCATCCCTCAGACTGCCTTCCTGGTAATCAATGACAGGATGCGGCGAAAGGATGTCATTCTTTTTCTCAAAATAATCCGAGTAGACCATCCCGGCACCGGTGTTGTCACATATCTGTATCATTCGTTTCAGGGCGAATTTCCCGAGATCAAGAGGAAAACCCTTACTGTAGGTCAAAACATAATCAGTATCCGCAACAGCAGCCATTTTTTTAAGGGCATCAGTTGAAGAAAATCCGGCAGAGCGGAGAAAATCAGCTTCAATACCTTCAATTTTGCCAGGATGTTCCTGTGGAAGCACAATAAAGATATTGCTGACAACGCCTGATGCTCTCAGCGAGGAAACTGTAGGCATCAATGACTCACCCTCAGAGAAAGGTATAAAGCATGTTACGGTTTTATCCATTGGATACGGTTATTTATCTTTAAGAAAATTCAATACCAGTTTCATAAGTTCATCCCTCTCTTCAGCAGATATGATTGTCTCAAACGGAAATCCCATGACAACAATGTGCGGTTTCCCCCGGTATATCACAGCAGCAGAAGTATTATTCTCCGAGTAACGGAATGCAGTAAATGATCCCTTGTCCGCCGGCTCGATTGCATCAGGTGCTTCTGCGGCATAGACCGGGGAGTTGCCGGTCGTATTGAATGTGTAACTGCCGGTGAAGTCTGGCCGTGCGATGTCAGTAGAATAAAGATGTCCGTTCCTGACCGCATGATCCGAGCGGTGTTTAAAATGAAGGATTGCCTTCACTTTCGCCTGTAATATTGTATCTCCGGTCATCTGCATATCAGTGCCAATGTAAGAACCTGACATGAAGAGAGGCAGTCCGGCGGCTTTCATTTTTTCAAGGCTGCGGATAAATTCAGGAGTGTATATCTGAAAATCCTTTCTGGCAGAATCAGACACTGAAAAGGTGGTTTTCTCTTCCCCGATGATCAGGTCAGCTGCACTGTAAGGGGTAAAGTCAAATGAATCACCCGTGAAGACTTCATCGCTGACTGAGATGAATGATCTGCCTGCAGCCATTATCGATCTGCCATGCAGGGACGGGTAGTCAAAGGTATTGCCGGCAATGATCCTCCCCTCAGTGTCTGAATAGGAAGCGCCCCATCCGGGATTATCATCATCAGTCCACGGCGACCTGCGGTAAAAATCATACTGGTCACCTGTGGCTGCGAAGTTATACCGGTCGGCTACGCCACGGTCATTCCACCATTCTACGCCGGCCATGCCATCCCGGTCAAACCATGCTGGCCCTGAGATGCGGTCAAAGCCGTTGACTACAAGCACTGTTCCGGAGGCGTCTGTGCTAAAACCGGCTGCCAGAGTCTCGGAAGGGAAGCTTTCTCCTCCGTCATTCACGGCAGTCACCCTGAAGCTGTATACTGTATCATAAGCAGGGAGCTCGATATCGATTGCCGTACCGGTTACTTCCAGGCCATTATCAAAGCCATTTTCACCGGTGCGTGTGTGCACTCTGTAGGAAGCAGGCACCGCAGTTGGCTCAAGCGGGTCAATGACAGGCTCCCAGGTCAGCCTAATCCTTTTACCTCCCAGACAGGCAATCGCCATATGTGTCACCGGAAGAGGTTGTACAGTATATCCGCTGCCGGAATTATAAGATAAGTACTTCAATATACCCTTGTATACAGCCCGGCAGACATGAAAGCGGAACCTGGGATCAAGGCCGAAGCGCTGATCCGCCAGGTTCTGATGCGAGAGCAGTTCAAGAAGCATGGCAGGCACGCCGGGTTTTCGTGCCTCATAATAGGATTTGTCCCATAATCCGCGACGAGTCCAATCAGGATTAAACAATACTGAAATATCTTCAACTATTTGCGTCTGGATAATATCCGACAGATCACGGCTGGCAAGGCGGCTCTTGCCATCAGGGAATTTCCCTTCACTGGTAGCGGTGGAATAGATTGCCAGCGTACCTATAACGGAGTCACCCGGGGTGATACCCGCGTCTGTGTGAAATGCCAGCGACAGGTCAACAGGGATGCCCAGTCCTGCATTGCTGTCTGCGTCAGCCGCGCCTGTCAGGTAATTAACCCACTCGGCGCGTGACATATAATCATCATTATAATCGTTCTTCCCCTTGTTAGGACTGTAAACCAGGGTGTCGGGCATGCCTGCGTACTGAAGCCAGTAGCGTGCAGCCTCAAGGTACCTGGGTTTTCCGCTGAGCTTCCATGTGTGCCTGACCGTGTCTTGGGAAGTGTTTACAGGCGCTGCCGGCGCGCCTGCGTTCACTGACAACTGGTTGGAGATTACTGACGGAGAGGGTCGGCGGGCGATGTTCCCCATCCCTCCTCCAAAACGCACGGCATCAAGGGCAGCTTTGCCCCCTTCTTCACAGGTTACTGTCACTGAACCCGTTGCCTGATCAGTGCCTGCATTGAAAAGGTAACTTCCAAGGTATAACCATGTTCCCCCTCCCATCATCTGGTTCACTATGAAGTCAGTGCTGCCTCCTGCATGAGTGATCCGGTACCTTACTTTCTCAGAGTTGTCTTTCAGCCGCGGATAAGAAACGCTGACCGAATAATATCCCTTCTCGGGTATGTCAGGTATATATATTGCCGATCCGTCCGATATCCTTAGTGAAGTACCCATACGGAAGGGGTTTTCACCGGAGAAGAGGGTATCTCTCATCAGGAATCCCTCTCCAGCCGGCATTGCCGTTCCGGCACCATGTATGACAAATTCGGATTTACCGGTTGAAAGGTCATTGTCGACCACAACCTCATTGACCTGAATGTCCCTTTCACGGGGAATAAAGATCGTTGCACCGGCGTTTTCGAGCATAGGTGCAAGGTATGGAATGACATAAGCCATGACCGAGAGATCCTCCACACTGCCAAAGAGCTTTGCCCGCTGCCACTCCCAGCGATCAAGAGGTATGTCATAGTAATAGCCGTGACTGTGCCAAAGGGCAATGTATCTGCCATTCAGTCCCATGGAAGGATGCACACCATCCACACGGTCGATCATCATAGGTTTTGAGGGTAATATGGAAGTTATGCGTGCAGTGTCAGGGGCCATGCTGTGCCTGAAATAATTCGGTATAAGCTGCTCAGGTCTGAAACCGTTGGTGAACATATTGATGCGGTAGTCCCTGAATTTTCTTCCAAGCTTCTCCCTGATTGAATTTTCAAGACGAAAGAGAGTCTCCTCCCTGACAGGATTATATGACATTTCAATGGGAAACCAGATATTAAGCTCCTTACTGTCTTCCATGACCTTTAATGAGTCAATACGAAGAATGGCAGGATAATGCCATTCAGTTACCGGACTTGTCCACCCGTTAAGTCTGGCGGCAGCAACCTTCTGGGATTTTCCCGGTTTATGACCCGATGCCAGCGGCGAACAAACCATCATGATCACAAACAAACAAATAAATGAAAGGGGATGGAGTACTCGCATCGCGAAATGATTTTGCTGAATATAGTAAATATGATTCAAAAATAGAAAGTTTTTTAAAACATGTCATACATCCGACAAAAAACTGCTTTTGTCAATATATTTTTTTAAATTTGTTACTAGGTAATCAAACACATAAAACAGTTTATCAGCTAAACTCCTTAATCAACTGGATAATAACCACATATCAATTTTTATCTTATAATGATACTTATTGCTGACAGTGGCTCAACGAAGACTGAATGGAGAGAGGTGAATGATGGTGTGGCCGGGAAATCATACATCTCTTCCGGGATAAATCCATTCTTTGTCACCGGTGAAGAAATTATAAGTCTCCTGAGGAAGGAGATACCTGAGCTGGAAGGATCCGCGATAAGGAGAATTTTTTTCTACGGTACCGGTGTGAGCAATGCCTCCAAGGCAGAAATAATAAGAGGCTCCTTAACCAGTTTCTTCCGTACAGATCAGCTGTTCATCGGCAGTGACCTGCTTGGCGCTGCAAGATCACTGTGCATGAATGAGCCTGGTATAGCATGCATCATTGGCACAGGGTCAAATTCGTGCTACTACGACGGAAAGAATATTGTCTCTAACGTTTCACCACTCGGATATATTCTCGGTGACGAGGGCGGTGGCGCAGTACTTGGAAGGAAGCTGGTTTCAGGCGTGCTGAAAAAACAGCTGCCTGGTATTGTAATTGAAAACTTCTTCAAAGCCTATCCTTATACCCCTGCCGGCATACTTGACAACGTTTACAACATGCCGTTCCCGAACAGGTTTCTCGGACAGTTCACACTCTTCATCGCGGATAATATACATGTTCCCGAGCTGCAGGCGATCGTTACATCGAGCTTTGATGAATTCATGATCCGCAATGTGCTTCAGTACCCTGAAGCCAGGAAGTTCCCCGTACATTTTACAGGAAGCGTTGCGTATCATTTCAGGCCGTTCCTTGAGGACCTGATGAGCAAATACCGCCTGCAATCCGGTTTGTTCACGCTCACCCCCATGGAAAACCTCGTGAGCTATCATATTCAGAATCCAGACATCTAAACGTATGGATAAACAGACTTTTAATAAGCAGGCCATCAGCATTACCGAGTCACCCTCCAATTTTGACAATCTTGACAAGATGTCTGTCAATGAATTACTTAGCAATATCAACAAAGAGGATTCGAAAGTGCACCTGGCTGTCAGAAAGGCCCTTCCTCAGATTGAGGAACTCATCAGTCATATTCTTGCAAGGATGCTTAAAGGCGGGAGACTCTTCTATCTTGGTGCCGGCACCAGCGGGAGACTGGGAGTTCTGGACGCGTCAGAAGTGCCGCCCACTTTCGGAGTGCCTGATACACTTGTAATAGGACTTATAGCCGGAGGCGAGACTGCACTGCGTAAAGCGGTGGAGGCAGCGGAGGATGATCCCAACAAAGCCTGGAAAGAGCTTGAGATATTCAACATCAACAGTAAGGATTCCGTCATTGGCATAGCCGCATCAGGAACGACGCCATATGTGATAGGCGGTATTCAGAAAGCGCGTGAAAAAGGCATACTAACAGGCTGTATCACCTGTAATCCCCGGGGCAGAATTGTTGAGGTAACCGAATATCCGATCATCGTGGTGGTAGGTCCTGAATTTGTCACCGGGAGCACAAGGCTTAAAGCCGGTACTGCCCAGAAGATGGTGCTGAACATGATAACAACGACGCTCATGATCAAGCTGGGAAGGGTAAAGGGAAACAAGATGGTGAACATGCAACTGACCAACAAGAAACTGATAGAACGCGGCACAAGGATGATCGTTGAGGAGCTCAACATACAGAGAGAAGCTGCCCGCATATTGCTTATGCAGCACGGATCAGTAAAAAAAGCACTGGAGTTTTACAGGGAAAACTACCATTAACTTAAAAAATGGAATATAATTTTAAAAGAGGGAGATTATCTGATTAATACCTGCCAATATGACCAATGATATGTTCAGTAAGATCGGTTCAGGACTTACCCTCAGTCAGAAGATTGAGAGGAGGATTGAGGAAGCTATACGTCAGAAAAAATTACTTCCCGGCTCGAAGCTGCCGACAGAGAAAGAACTGTGCGCACAGTTTGCCGTAAGCCGGACAGCACTGAGAGAAGCATTAAGACGGCTGAGTGCAAGAGGACTGATAGATATCAGAAAGGGAAGCGGGATGTATATCACCGAGCTGAAGATTGAAGACGCCATCAACTCGCTGCATCTCTTTTATGACCTGAGATTCAACTCAGATCTGATACTTCAGATAATAGAAGTAAGGCGTCTTTTTGAACCTGAGGTGGCGAGACTTGCCGCACGCAACAGGACTGAGGAAGACATACGCATACTGCAGAAAAACCAGCATGAGCTGGAGAAGTGCAACCCTGATAACACACAGCTCGAGGTTGACCTCATAAACCGCTTCCACATGAACCTGTCGAAGGCTACTGGCAACCCCATTGTGATCATAAGCCTTGAACCTATTTATTCACTCCTTCCACGGATGAGAAACCTTATATACGGAAATATTGAGGGTGAGAAGGAGTACACGCTGAAATATCAGAAAGAGCTTATCGAGGCGTTGAAAGTCAAGGACAGCCTGAAAGCCTACGAGCTTTCCGTTGCTCTTCTGGACCGCAACATGGAGATCTACAATAAATATTTCAAGACTGCCTGAAACAGTCTCTTCCTGTCATGCTGAATATGATTAAAAAAACAGTTCTGACCATGGTTCTTCTTTGTGCGCTTCAGGCCTTAAATGGTCAGATGCAGCAAGCCGTAGATGATATCAGGGAAAAGTATAACCTCATGGGGCTCTCTGTCGTCACCGTTCGCGACGGAAAGATTTCCGGTGCATTCCATGCCGGACTGAGGGATTATGAACGCAACCTGCCTGTCAATGACAGCACGAAGTATAGGATCGCCTCCATATCAAAGCTCGTCATGACTACGGGAATGATGAAGCTGTATGACAGGAAGCTTTTCGGGCTTGATGATGATGTCAGCAAATATCTGGGTTTCACTCTGAGGAATCCCAACTTCCCTGACCGTCCCATTACGATCCGTATGCTTCTTTCGCATACAAGCAGCATAAATGAAGGCAGTGGCTATGACGGCTTCCTGAAAGACACATACACTAATGTCAGTAATCCTCCCGATTTTTCGCAGTTACTGATACCGGGAGGCGCTTATTACACAGAAGACATGTGGAGGAAGGAACCTCCGGGAGAATATTTCTCTTACTGTAATGCAAACTTCGGCCTTGCAGGCACACTGATTGAAAAGATCACCGGACAGAACTTTGATCAATTTATGCTGGAGAAAATTTTCAATCCTCTTGGTATTACAGGATCGTATACTTCGGAAGGTGTGGAAAACATAAACAATCTTGCCGTAATTTACCAAAATGAGAATGGCGCGTGGACACCCCAGACAGATAACTTCAAAGGTCATCTCTCTGCTCCTCGAGATTTTTCAGGATATAAGACCGGCACCAATGCTGCAGTTTTTTCTCCGCAGGGCGGGCTTAGAATTTCAGCAGTTGAACTGGCAAGAATAATGATCCTTCACATGAATAAAGGCACTTATGAGGGTAAACGGATAGTTTCAAAGAAGAGCATCAGGCTGATGCATACACCCCAATGGACATTCAACGGAAGTAACGGAGATACAGGAGATGGAAAAGACAGATGCTGGGGGCTCAGTGTCCATATACTCACTAACAGCCCTTCCGGAGATATGATCTGCAGTGATTCCAAAATGATGGGACATTCCGGAGATGCTTACGGGCTGATATCTGCCTTCTATTTTGACCCAGACAGCAGGTCAGGCCTGATCCTGATGACAAATGGCATATTCAATCAGTTGACAAAGGGTTCACATTCTGCTTTTTACGACTTTGAGGAGGCAATCTTTTCAGCTGCACGGGAAAACTCCTTGATCAGGTGCGGAAAAGACTAGGAAATTCGCTATATTTAGGCATGCAAATTGCATTCAGTCTTCCCTGTAAATAAGGACTGATGATGCATAAAACCCCTGCATAATGAAAAGAATATTGATTATCTCTTTAGTCTTGCTCTCTTCCTGCGCAAGTCCTGAAAAACTATTGAATAACAATAATATGGACCGTATTTTTTTCGGTAACAAAGGCGGTTTCACCAACATGGGGATCGATTATGTCCTTTTTGAAAATGGTAAACTATGTAAGATGCAGCCTGACAATATTATAAAAGTCTGCAAAGTAAACAGAGAACAGATTTGCGCGGTTGATACGGCTCTGACGAGCATGGGTTTCAGGGACATGAAGGTGGACGAGCCCGGTAACATGACCTACTACATCACTGTTATCAACACAGATTATAAGAATTCAGTCAAATGGTCTGACCATGAACAGAATCCGCAGCTTAAGGCACTTTATGACATCCTTATGGAACTCGTAAAAGCAAAGTTATGAAAAGACATCTGTTTATTCTTTTGCTGTTAATTCCCGGTATGCTTAGTAACGGGCAGAATATCCCCTTTAAATCCATAGAGAAGAAACAAGGACCTGCCAGACCTGATTTCGCCGTTGCAAAACTCAAGGCAAGCCCGGCATCAAAATCAGCATCAACTCAGAAATTTCCCCAGGTCAGGAATCTGACAAAACCTGTGATTACCGGAAGTATCCAGTCGCTTAAAAAAGTGATCACCAGTAACAGAGGCCCGGTATATATTGAAAGAAAAAGCTCTTCAGTCACGGCAGCACCGGAGGAGAGATTATATAAATTTCTTGAGGAAACAAAAGATATCTCCGGATACGATAATTCGCGCGAGGTATTTAAAATAACCGGTATCAGGACAGATGAGCTTGGAATTACTCACATAAAAACAGTGCAGCAATATAAGGGTGTTGAAATCTACGGTTCAGAGTCCATACTTCACATTAGCGCCGGGAAGGAAAGGTTTACAGGCTCATTCCACAAGCCTGGTCCGGATACGGAAACAACGCCGGCAATAAGCTCCGCCACAGCTGTTCAGAATACAATTTCTGATGTCAGAAGGGTTACAGTATACAAAGAGCTGTCGTCAAAGGAAAAAGATCTGCTGCATTATGGTTCTCCGGAATGTTCCCTTGTGCTTTTAAATGCCGGTAAAAATGAATACAGGCTTGCCTGGTCTGTCAGCATCAGACCTAATTTTATTGAGGAATGGAAATACTTTATTGATGCAGCAAGCGGCGGGGTAATACGAAAATTCAACAATACCAATTCTGATGGTGCAGTGACGGCAACCGCCACTGACCTGAACGGTCACTCCCAAACCATTAATACTTATCTCGAAGCAGGTACCTATTATTTAATTGACATCGCTGAGTCCATGTTCGTACCGTCTACAGACGAAGGAGTCATAATGACACTGGATGCCAACCAGACTTCTGCAACTAACCTCGATTACAGGAATATCACTTCGACTAATAATACGTGGTCTCAGAAGAACACTGTTTCTGCTCACAACAATGCAACCCTGGCTTACAGGTATTTCAAAGAAAAGTTTAATCGCAATTCCCTTAATGACCAGGGAGGGAACATCATCTCTTTTGTGAATGTTACCGAAGATGACGGTTCTTCAATGGAAAATGCATTCTGGAATGGTCAGGCTGTGTTTTACGGTAATGGGGGCACAGTATTCTCTTCGCTCGCTGGTGCTCTTGATGTTGCTGCTCATGAGCTTGGTCACGGTGTGGTGTCTAACACTGCCAACCTTGAATACTACGGACAGTCAGGAGCTATCAATGAGAGCTATGCTGATATCTTCGGTGCCATGGTAGATCGTGATGACTGGCTGATTGGAGAAGACATTACCAGCACATCATACTCGCCTTCAGGTGCTCTTAGAAACATGGCTGATCCTCATAATATGGGTACTTCGCTCACACAGCCCTACTGGCAGCCGAAAACCCTTTCGGAGATGTACCTTGGCTCACAGGACAATGGCGGCGTGCATATCAACAGTGGCATTGGCAACTACGTTTATTACCTCTTTGCCACAGCCGTTTCCAAAGAAAAAGCAGAGCAGGTTTATTACAAAGCTCTTAATGATTATCTCACGAAGAGCTCCCAGTTCATCGATCTGAGGATAGCTGTCATTCAGGCCGCCAGCGACCTGTACGGTTCAACATCACAGGAAGTCACAAAGGCAGGTGATGCTTTTACGGCTGCCGGTATCCAGGAGGAAGTACAGGTTGACAAGACTCAGAACTACGATGTAAACAACGGTCAGGAATATCTGCTGAGTTATGATACCTATGAGGGTGACGACAAAACGCTGTACAGGACGTCTGGAGACGGCACTGACATCCCTCTGAGCACAAGACCTATGAGAAGCAAAGTCAGTGTCACTGATGACGGATCAATAGCCGTCTTTGTTTCAGACGACCATTATATAAGATATATGAGCCTGGATCCCGCCAATCCGTCTGAGGATATTCTTTCTGCATCTGACTACTGGGATAATGTGGCCATATCAAAGGACGGCAACCGTCTGGCTGCCATATCAAAATATATCGACAGCACGATATACGTATTTGACCTGACTACCAAAGGACCACCGGTGGCATTTCCTCTTTATAACCCGACGACGAGCGATTCCATCACTGAAGCAGGAGGTGTCCTGTATGCAGATGCAATAGAGTTTGATATGACAGGTCAATACCTGATCTATGATGCAGCCAACGTCCTGCGGTCAAGTACAAGTGCAGACATCAATTACTGGGACATCGGATTTATAAATGTCTGGAACAATAACACCGGCACTTTCGGCGATGGCACAATCTCCAAATTATTCGGTTCGCTGCCTAAAAATATCAGTATTGGTAACCCTGTATTTTCCAAAAACTCTCCCTGGATCATAGCATTCGATTATATCGACCAAGGTGAGGGCGTGTATTACATTTTAGGAGCTGATCTCAACGAAGGAGTGAACAACGCAATAACCGAGAACAATACACTTGGCTTTCCTTCCTTCTCTAAAAACGACAACAAAATTGCCTTTACAAGGATATATTATTCTCAGACTAATGAAGCAGTGGAATGGGTCGCTTCAATCGGTCTGGCAGCAGACAAGATAACTCCTTCAGGAAGTATAACCAAAGTAATAGACTATGCCACGTGGCCTGTGTATTATGCGACCGGGCAACGTAACCTGAGCTTGCCGCCTGTCGCCGATTTTACAGCTGATAAAAAAACCGGAGATGCACCGCTGCAGGTGAAATTTATTGATCTTTCAGGTAACCAGCCGACTTCGTGGGCGTGGACTTTTGAAGGAGGGACGCCGGCAACTTCAACACAGCAAAATCCTGTGGTAAATTACAATACCCCCGGCACCTATAAGGTCACCCTGAAGGCAACCAATACCGGAGGGAACAATTCCATCATCAAAGACGGTTATATCATTGTAAAAACAGCAACAGGAGTTGAGGAGAACGAAGCAAATAAAATACTGATATACCCAAATCCGGTGAGAGACAATCTTTACATTATCTGTGAGGATGATTTTTCAGTGAGGCTCTACAATATTATCGGAAGAATAATTTACTCAGGGATAAACAACAGTCTGTTGGACATGTCTGCTGTTGAACCCGGAATTTATGTACTTGAAATCAATACCGGGAGTAACACTTTAAAACGTAAAATTATCAGGGAACAGTAAATGCAAAAGAAAAACAACAATCAATGAATACTGAATTAATAACTGCAGTGGCAATAGGCATCGGATTAGCTGCCAGTACAGGGTTCAGGGTATTTGTTCCAATGCTTGTAGCTGCCATAGCTGCAAAGACGGGAGTACTGCCTCTGAACGAAAGCTTTCATTGGCTCTCATCATGGACTTCCATTGCTATCCTGGGAACTGCAACGGTGGTTGAGATACTTGCATATTACATTCCCTTCGTTGACAACCTTCTTGACACTGTAAGTACACCTCTTGCAATTGGAGCCGGCACACTGCTGCTTACCTCAGTACTGCCCATTGATAGTGAGCTGATGAAGTGGGTGACCGGGGCAGCTGTCGGTGGTGGCAGTGCGGCAGTGGTACAGAGCGGGAGCGCTCTGACACGGTTAACCTCAACCAAGCTGACCGCAGGCATGGGTAATCCTGTTGTTGCCACGGTAGAGAATGTGGCTGCAACAGGAACATCCATCCTGTCACTCGTCATACCGTTTTTTATTGTTGCTCTCTTCCTGATCCTGACAATCTTTATTTTCACAAGGCTTCGCAGAATGCTTCGGAAGAAACAGGAAACCCAATAAGAAAAGCCTTAAAGTTGAACACCCGGAGACTAAATCCCGAACTTATAATGAAACGTTTTCCTCTGTTTATTTTAATGCCGGCGTTTGCTCTGATGATTTCAGCCTGCAAGGATAGTGAACATTCTCTGGCAATCCGGCCGCCGGTTGACACAGTTGGATTTGCCCGGTACAAGTGGCAGGTCGACAGTGTGCTGGCCCGTATAGCGAGATTTCAGCCTGAGCAGCTCTCAAATGCTGAAGCAGCATTTAAACCTTCAGAAGAACTCAGGGTGGCAATATCACCCCATGATGATTATGCTTATGTCGGATACCTCTACCCTGCCCTGCTTCAGCATATCGGGTCTGATGTAGTCATTCTTTTCGGGGTTGGCCATAAAGCAAGGAACTTCGGGTTGGAAAATAAAATCATTTTCGGATCTTTCTGGAGATGGAAAAGCCCGGGAGGATCAGTAGAAGTTTCACCTTTGCAGAACTCGCTGATGAAAAAACTTCCTGAAGATATGTTTGTTATCCACGACAGCCTTCAGACCGTCGAGCATTCGCTTGAAGCCGTGATACCGTTCCTTGAACATTATAACAATGATGTTAAGATAATACCCATAATAGTCCCATACATGTCATATGACCGGATGGAAGCTGTTTCCGCAGCGCTTGCACCGGCTATTGCGGAGACAATGGATAAAGCACAACTTTCCTGGGGTACCGGATGGTCGATCGTTATTTCAACGGATGCCGTTCATTACGGCAATGAAGACTGGGGTGGAAAAAACTATGACCGGTTTGGGGTTGATTCCGCCGGGTACCGGCAGACAGTTGATTATGAACAGCATATCATGTACCACATGCTTGCCGGCGAGCTTTCCCCGGGCAAAATAAAAGCCTTCAGCACCTGCACGGTACTGGAAAGCGACTATCACGAATATAAATGGACATGGTGCGGAAGGTATTCAGTTCCGCTGGGGCTTCTGACAGCGTACAAAATCTCTGAGATCAAAAACGAACCTTTAACCGGGATACCGTTCGGTTATTCGACAAGCATAGCAAACAACCCCATACCGGTGAGTGACCTTGGAATGGGTGTCACTGCCCCGGCAAAACTGACCCATTGGGTTGGGTATGCAGCGGTTGGATACAGGTAAAAAATATCACTGCAGGCAAAACTAATTGACAACACTTAAAAACTGGCAATTTTCATGAACACAAAAAAATATTCAGGAATATTAATAGGATTTCTTTTAAGTGCCGGCACAGTATTGTCTCAGAGAGGCGATACTGTTAACGTTCAGCAGCTGGCGGAGATAACTGTGACGGCTGACAGGTTGTCATCACTTCTGAAAAGCAATCCCGGATCGATTTCAGTTGTCACATATTTAACATTATCTTCCATACCCAAAGGTATTGGAGCAGAAGAAGCATTAAGACTTGTACCAGGCGTCAGAATTGACAATCAGCATACTGGTGAGCGTGTGCATATGTCTATCCGCGGTCAGGGAATCCTTACGGAAAGAGGAATCCGGGGAATAGGGATTATTCTTGACGGCATCCCTGTCAACGACCCGTCAGGCTTCGCTCCCGACCTTTATGATGTCGACTGGTCTGCAGTCAAAACAATAGAGGTATCCCGCGGACCGGCAGCAAGTCTCTATGGCGGATCAGGGGCAGCAGGGATTATTAATATTACGACTTTCAAAGGCAGTGATAAACCGTTTGGAGGCCAGGTTAAACAGACGTTGGGGTCAAATGGCTTCTCAAAGTCGTTCATTCAATTCGGTGGAACACAGAAAGATCTCAATTACCATGTAAACTATTCACATTCCCGGGGTGACGGGTACCGTGACCATCAGGCATTTTCAGGCGACATACTATATGAAAAGCTTATTTTCACCCCTTCTCCAGCAATAACGATCACGCAGATATTAGATCATTCTTATTATTTCCATCAAAATCCTGAAGGGCTCAATATGTCACAGTTTGACAATCTCAGACAGGCAAATCCGGATGCAAGGCCGTTCAATGAATATCAGAGAACAAACCGCACGACCGTCGGATTTACCTCAGCATTCAGGTTAAGCAAGTCCCAGGAGATCAGGGCCTCATCATTTTTAAGAGTATGGAATTATAAAGAGACCAGCAACAAATTTGCGGAATACAGGGATCATAATGTTCCCGGACTGTCATTGCAGTACAATCTCCGTTACGGGAGTCCGGACTTCCGGAATACATTTAGCCTCGGGACTGATTTAAAGTGGCAGGACATTGAAATGCATAAGCTTCAAAGTGCTTCTGATCCTCAGAGAGTTGAAAGTACGGACCAGGCCAACATTGAAACAGACAATCTGCTCGCTAACCAGATCATCTCACAGAAAAGTCTCGGACTTTTTGCAATTTATAAAATGGAAATCGGAAAGCTTAATATTCTGACAAATATCAGGTATGATAAGGTTGGTAATGACCTCACTGACAAGCTTCTGCCGCCTGACATCTGGATTACTTCAAAAGATTTCAGGAAGACCTCATTCAGAGTCGGAACAAGTTATTCATTCAATGAAATCCTGACCTTTTATGCAAACTGGGGTCAGGGATTCCTTCCTCCTTCAATTGAAGAACTTGCCAGCAATCCGGAAGGTTATAACGGTTTCAATACTCATCTGGTCCCGGCAACATCGTCATGCCTGGAAGCAGGGCTGAGAGGTTTTGATGGTAGCAGGCTCAACTATGAAATCACGCTCTTCGCGATGAATACAAAAAATGACTTTTTCAGATTCAAGCAGAGCGGACGAGGCAATCAGGAAGTCTTTTACGGTAATGCCGGCAACAGCAGTCGTAAAGGAATCGAGGCGGGCATTTCATACAAACCGGTGGAATTAATTTCCTTACAGTTATCATATACTTTCGCAGACTACAAATATACCTCTGCGACGGTGGATCCTGTTTATACGGACCAAGAGTATGTTCTTACCATGCCACCGGCGCCGGGGCAGTGGCTGCCCAATTCTCCCCGGCACCAGCTCTTCGCTGAACTGGATCTTGCAGTGACAAAGCACCTGACTCTCAGCCTCAGCACTGAGTATCAGTCAAAATGGGCAATATATACCGATTCCATGGCCTATGCAGGACTCCTTGACCCATCAATATACAGTAACTGGCAGGATGGATTTAACCTTTACCACGCCAGGGCAGATTATAAGTTCAGAGTATATGGCGCTGATGTTGAATGCTTTCTGTTTCTGAAAAACCTTACAAACCAGACTTATATGGCATTCACGGAGCCTGACCCGGACGGTAATTCGTATCAACCCGGCCCGGGACGGGAAATATTCGGAGGCCTTAAAATAAGCTTTTAAAAAGAAAAAACACCGCAATTGAATGACAGGAAGCCCATAGTTATCTTTTGGTTCCGTCGTGACCTGCGGGTTGAAGATAATGCGGGACTTTATCATGCACTTCAGTCAGGGTACAGGGTATTGCCCATTTTTATTTTCGATAAAAATATTCTTGACAGGCTTGAGAACAGGCATGACAGGCGCGTGTCATTCATCCACGGAGCACTGAACGCCTTACAGGAGAAAATGATTGCTGCAGGATCATCCCTGAAAGTAATCCATGATACTCCTGAAAATGCCATAAGCAGACTCCTGTCTGATTTCGATATAAAAGCCGTTTTTGCCAACCATGATTATGAGCCATACGCTGGAGCACGTGACCGCCGGATAGATGAGATCCTGAAAGAATCAGGGATCCCTTTCCTGACCTTTAAGGATCAGGTGATCTTTGAAAAGGAAGATGTACTTAAGTCCGACAGAGCGCCTTACACCGTTTTCACTCCCTACGCAAGAGCCTGGAAGAAGGCCGTAAATGAAGATCATTTAAGGTCTTTCCCTTCAGAACAACTTGCCGGAAACTTACTGAGAATCAAACCGCTGCCCCTGCCTTCAATTGGTGAAATTGGATTCGACCGGACGGATTATGTTTTCAAGGCGCCATGGATTGATAATAATATTATCAGGGATTATCACAAGACCCGCGATATACCATCCCTTTGGGGAACAACAAGGCTCGGTGTCCATCTCCGTTTTGGCACGGTAAGCATACGTGAGCTGGTCAGAACCGGCATTTTACTCAATGAGGTCTGGCTCAACGAACTTATATGGAGAGAGTTTTTTATGAGCATACTTTGGCACTTCCCTCATGTCACAGATAATTCCTTCAAAAAGAAATATGATTATATTGTCTGGCGAAATAACGAAGAGGAATTTGAAAAATGGTGTACAGGGAGAACAGGCTACCCGATTGTTGATGCAGGGATGCGGGAACTGAATGAAACCGGCTTTATGCACAACAGGGTCAGGATGATCACCGCCAGCTTTCTGACCAAACATCTGCTCATTGACTGGCGCTGGGGAGAGACATACTTTGCCGGGAAGCTGCTTGATTACGAACTTTCGTCAAACAACGGTAACTGGCAATGGGCGGCAGGATGCGGGTGCGATGCAGCTCCCTTCTTCAGGGTATTTAATCCGACGGAACAGACAAGAAAGTTTGACCCTGACTTGTTATATATCACGAGATGGGTTCCTGAACTTGATACTTCAGAATATCCTCAGCCGATAGTAGAACACTCATATGCAAGGGAGAGAGCTTTGAAGACATATAAAAAGGCCTTAACTGACACTGACTGATGCTGTCTTTATGACATTGTTCTCTGTCATGGGCAAAATGAGTTTTATTATATTTACAGATATTAAGAGCAGTTGTATTTTTTCATTATAATGCTCTTTATCAATATCCTATGGTAAACAAGGAAATACTTTTCTTCGAAACTCCCTCAAAGGATATCATCGCGACCGGCATTGACAGGAAAATGTCACCTGAGGAAATAAACAGGCTCTCATGGCTTTTCGGCAATGCCGTCCAGGTAGTTTCCGAAACTATCAGAGGCACCTTTGTAGGACCACGTCGTGAGATGATAACTCCCTGGAGTACAAATGCGGTGGAGATGGCACAGAACATGGGTGTCACAGGTATATCACGCATTGAAGAGTATTTCCCTTCAAATGGTGATAACCCGGATCATGACCCCATGCTGCAGCGTGTATACCACAACCTGGATCAGGATATATTCACTATTCATCATGAGCCTGAACCGGTCAGGGAAATAAATGATATTGCGGCATATAATAAACAGGAAGGACTGGCTCTGAGCCCTGAAGAAGTTGAATATCTTGAAAAACTCAGTCATCACCTCGGCAGAAAACTCACTGATAGTGAGGTCTTTGGTTTTTCGCAGGTTAATTCGGAGCACTGCCGGCATAAAATCTTCAACGGAACGTTTGTCATTGACGGCACTGAACACCGGTCATCCCTCTTCAGCATGATAAAGCGCACAACCGGGCTGAATCCCAATCATGTCGTCTCGGCATACAAGGACAACTGTGCGTTCCTCAGTGGTCCGGTGGTTGAACAGTTTGCTCCAGTCAGGCAGGACAAAGCTGATTTCTTTTGCATAAAGAAATTTGAATCCGTCCTCTCGCTCAAGGCAGAGACTCATAATTTCCCAACCACAGTAGAACCTTTTAACGGTGCCTCCACCGGCACCGGAGGCGAGATCCGCGACCGTATTGCCGGGGGCAAGGGCTCCTTACCCATCGCAGGTACAGCAGTCTATATGACCTCATACCCGCGTCCTGACGGACCGCGGGAGTGGGAGAAGGCAACTGCACCCAGAAAATGGCTCTACCAGACTCCTGAAGAGATATTGATAAAAGCCTCAAACGGAGCCAGCGACTTCGGCAATAAATTCGGGCAACCACTCATCTGCGGCTCAGTGCTGACTTTTGAACACTTTGAGGAGATGCGACGGTACGGGTTCGATAAGGTTATCATGCTCGCCGGAGGAATCGGACTGGGAAAGAAAACTGACAGCGCAAAAGATATTCCTGAAAAAGGCGATCTGATTGTTCTGCTCGGCGGTGACAACTACAGGATTGGAATGGGTGGCGGAGCGGTTTCTTCAGTTGATACCGGAGCGTATGACAGCGCCATTGAGCTTAACGCCGTACAACGCGCCAATCCTGAGATGCAGAAGAGAGTGTACAATGCACTCAGGGCGATGGCTGAAAGTGATAATAATCCTGTAATATCCCTTCACGATCACGGGGCTGGAGGACATCTTAACTGCCTGTCTGAACTGGTTGAGGTGACCGGAGGCAAAATTGATATAAGCAAGCTTCCTGTCGGAGACCCCACGCTCTCTGCGAGAGAGATAATCGGTAACGAATCCCAGGAGCGCATGGGGCTGGTGATGAGGAAGAGTGATGTCAACAGTCTTACTGCCGTTGCAGAGCGTGAACGTGCTCCGATATATGTTATCGGAGAGGTGACAGGCGACCATCAGTTTACTTTTTACAGCCCTGCAAGCGGTGAGAGGCCGATTGATCTGCAGATGAGTGATTTCTTCGGAAAACCTCCGCGCACGATCATGCGTGACAGCACATTAAATCAGCATTTCCGCGAAATCATCTATGATCCCGCTGATCCCGAACGTTATCTCGGGGCTGTTCTTCAGCTTGAGGAGGTAGCGTGCAAGGACTGGCTGACCAACAAGGTCGACCGGTCAGTGACAGGTCGCGTGGCGAAGCAGCAGTGTGCAGGCGAACTACAGCTGCCGTTGAATGATCTCGGCGCCATTGCGCTGGATTATCGCGGGATAAAGGGAATGGCCACTGCCCTTGGCCATGCTCCAGGGGCAGGACTGATAAGTGCTCCGGCCGGTTCAGTGCTTTCAATTGCCGAGGCGCTGACTAATATTGTTTGGGCACCGTTGACTGACGGTCTCAGAAGCGTCTCTTTGTCGGCCAACTGGATGTGGCCATGCCGTAATGAGGGTGAAGATGCCAGGCTTTATGAGGCAGTAAAGGCCGCCAGCGATTTTGCTGTAGCCCTGGGAATAAACATCCCCACCGGTAAGGACAGTCTCTCAATGACTCAGAAATATCCTGACGGACAGGTGAACAGTCCGGGAACAGTGATAATAACATCAGCCGCAGAGGTTTCTGACATACGTGGTATCGTTGAGTCTGTGATAAGGAACAACACCTCAACAGCCATTATTCTTATCGACATGAGTTGCATGAATCCGGTTCTTGGCGGAAGCGCCCTGGCACAGACACTCAGCAGCCTCGGGAATGATGCTCCTTCTGTGATTGATCCTGAATATTTTGCGACAGTCTTTAATGCACTGCAGAAACTAATCAGCACGAAAAAGATCATCGCCGGACATGACATATCTGCCGGCGGAATGATTACCTGCCTCCTTGAGATGTGCTTTGCAAACCATGAAGGAGGGCTGGCTCTCAACCTTTCTGAGATGGATGAGGCTGACACGGTGAAGGTACTCTACAGCCAGAATCCCGGAGTGATCATACAGGTAAAGGATGAATCTAAAATTGAGGAGTTCCTGCTTGAAAAGGGGATACGTTTTTATAACATTGGCCACCCAGTGATGGAGAGAAATATCTTTCTGAAGAATGGTACTTCGCAATTCGTTTTTGACATTGACCGATACCGTTCACTGTGGTACCGAAGCTCATACCTCCTTGACCGCAGGCAGAGCGGACAGGAGCTGGCGAAGGAGAGATTTGATAATCATGGCGGCAAGGCTCTTGAGTTTCATCTGAACAATTTCAAAGGCACTTTCAGCGATCTTGGTATCACTCCTGAACGGAAAACGCACTCCGGGGTCAGGGCAGCCATTATAAGGGAGAAAGGAGTTAACGGAGACAGGGAGATGGCATATGCTCTCTGGCTCGCCGGTTTTGATGTGAAGGATGTGCATATGACTGACCTCATCACCGGCCGCGAGAACCTGGAAGAGATTAGTATGATAGTGTTTGTGGGCGGCTTCTCCAACTCCGATGTACTTGGCTCAGCAAAAGGATGGGCAGGTGCATTCAGGTATAATGAGAAAGCCCGGATGGCGCTCGAGAACTTTTATAAACGTGATGACACACTGTCACTGGGTGTATGTAATGGCTGCCAGCTGATGGCAGAACTCGGGCTCATTGTTCCTGATCATAAAGAGATGCCTCGCCTGGAACACAATTCGTCCAATAAGTTTGAGTCTGATTTTCTGGGTGTCAGAATCATTCCCGGCAACTCCGTGATGCTGTCTGACCTTGCAGGTATGGAACTCGGGATATGGGTAGCGCATGGTGAAGGCCGCTTCGTCTTCCCTTACCCTGAGGATAAGTACAACATCGCCATGAAATACAGCAGGGGTCATTATCCTGCCAATCCCAACGGGTCGATGTATGATGTTGCCGGAGTATGTTCGGCTGATGGAAGGCACCTGGTCATGATGCCTCATCTTGAACGGGCTTACTTTCCATGGCAGTGTGCCTTTTATCCTCACGAAAGGCGTGATGATGATGTCACACCCTGGATTAAGGCATTCGTGAATGCAAGAAAATGGGTTGAAGAAAAATTGTAGAGACGCTGCATGCAACGTCTCCTATTTAGTTATCCAATGGTTTGAGGATAAGCGAATTGATAAGCGTATGCTTGTCAATGCTTAATTGTGACGTATCAGAGGGGTGAGGCAGTACTTTGTCACTGATCACCTGAATCTGGTATTCACCAGGCTCTCTGAAAAAGATCGAACCCATATGTGAATCTGCCCTGTACCAGGGCTGTTTTACGCTCTTGTCAGTTGTCACGATCTCATCTCCTATGGGTTTTTTCTCAATACGTGCATCACCGGCCGTTATGGTTACGATATCATTAAAGTTGAGATGCGAAGTATCGCATGTCAGGCTGGATAGCCAGACATCATAGCTTCCCGGATTCTTAACTGTAAAACTCCACTCGGCAGTATTATACTGTGGATTAGAATCCACCTGGATGAGATCTGCATCAGCGATCATCAGTGTTACGCCACCCTCACGAGCTGCTGATTTGTCATTCTTGCCCGTCTTGTCATTAGACGTTCCCCCGCTACCCTTGCAGCCTGCCAGTGACATTATGGCGGCTAATGTAAAAACTCCAATTCCTCTCACAATTTCCTTCATTTT